>ERZ777003.1012-NODE-1012-length-47606-cov-29.830372_pt1 | contig 47606 bp, 38 predicted proteins | sample MGYA00374956_ERZ777003 | MGnify/ENA primary metagenome ERZ777003 (study PRJEB29302, sample SAMN06268252) | bioreactor metagenome | isolation source: Joint BioEnergy Institute, California, USA | place: USA:Joint BioEnergy Institute, California, USA | collected... | reverse complement strand
GATGCAGCCGGCCGCTTCGTGCTTGAAGGTCTCGCGCCGGGCCGTTACGCCATCGTTGCCGAACGACAGGGCCTGCTGCCGGCAGTGGTACCCGACATCGTGCTCGGCCCTGGCGCCGCGCGCGCGCTGACGCTCGTCCTGCGCGTCCCCGGCATCAGCGAAATCGTCTCCGTCGGCGCGGCCCAGGCCGCGCCCGAAGCGTCACCATCGACCATTGCCATTGCGCCGCGCGCGGTCATGAACGTTGCTGGTGCGGCCGACAATGTCTTCCGCGTCCTCCAGACGCTTCCCGGGGTGGCAGCCGTCAACGACTTCGACAGCCGGCTCACCGTGAGGGGCGGCGGGCCCGACCAGAACCTGACGGTGATGGACGGCGTCGAGATCCACAACCCGTATCGGCTGTTCGGGCTGACGAGCGCGTTCAACCCGGAAACCGTCGACGCGTTCGAGCTCATCACCGGCGGCTTCAGCGCGAAGTACGGCGATCGGCTGTCGTCGATTCTCGTCGTCGACAACCGTCCCGGCAGCTCGGCGGGCGCGATCGGGGCGACCGCCGCGCTTGGTCTCACCGACGGCAACGTTCTGGCCGAGGGCCGGCTGCCGGGACTGCACGGCAGCTCGTGGCTCGTAACCGCGCGCCGCACCTACTACGACCTCATCGCCGAACAGATCGTCGACGCCGACCTCCCGTCGTTCGCCGATGTTCAGGCCAGAGTCGATCTTCAGCTCCGCCCGGGCCACCGGCTGACGATCTTCGGTCTCGGCTCACGGGAAAGCACCGACGCCCGGTTCGACGACGACGGTGATCCGGATGAGTTCGTGGACATCGAGTCGTCGACCTGGAACGATCTGGCGGCGATCACGTACACGGGCACGTTGGGGCCACGCGTCTACAACCGCACAACGGTGTCCTGGTACCGCAACCGCGAGGTGATCGACTTCTCGGCCGACGTCCGGACGGGATCGCGGCGGTCGAACCGGCCGGACGGAGGCGAGCCGCTCGCCGAAATCCGCTTCCTGCGCCAGCTCGGCGTTCGTGACGTGGCGGTGCGTCAGGAGCTCACGATCAACGCCGGCAGCCGGCATTTGATCGAGACCGGGTTCGAGTCGCACAGCCTCGATACGGACTGGCGCTGGCGGATCGAAGGTGATCGCAACTTCACCGAGCCGAACGGCTCGAGTGGACAGGGCGGCGCCGGCATCCCGTCGCTGCTCGACTCGCGGCAGGCGAGCTGGCGCGGAGGCGCCTGGATCGCGGACCGCTGGACGTTGACCGAGCGCCTGCGTGTCGAGCCAGGTCTCCGCTTCGACCGGAGCGGCGTGACGGACGAAACGACCGTGGCGCCGCGCCTGGCCGCGGTGATCGACCTGACCGATCGGACGCGCCTGCGCGCGGCCGGCGGCCTGTTCACCCAGAGCCCGGGCTACGAAAAGCTCCTGCAGTCGGACTACTTCCTCGACCTGACCCCGACCGATTCACTTCGGCTCCGCAGCGAGCGCGCCTGGCACGCGCTGCTGTCGATCGAGCGACGCCTGGAACCCGGCATCACGGTTCGCGCCGAGGGCTACTACAAGCACTTCGACCGCCTGGTCGTCGGCCGTCTCGAAACGCCGGCGGAAGTCGAAGCCCGCGTCGCGACGTACGACTTCCCCGACGGGCTCGCGTGGTCGATTCCACGGGCGCCGCAGGTCACGAGCATCCCGTCGAACGATGGGACCGGCCGCGCCTACGGCCTCGAGCTGTACGCCGCAAAGCAGGCAACTTCCCCGGAAACGACGCTCACGGGCTGGGCGTCGTACACACTCGGCCGCGCGGAGACGACGGCCTACGGCCGGACCTTCGCCGCCGACTACGACCGCCGGCACGCCCTCAGCGTCGCCGGTGCCTACCGCCTCAGCCGGCTCGTCGAACTGTCCACGACGTTCCGCGCGCAGTCCGGTTTTCCCTACACGCCCGCGCTCGGGCTTCGGGTGTCTCCGGTCGAAGTGCCACGCCCCGACGGCAGCGGAACCCGCCTCGTGCCGCTCGTCGACGAGACGGGGCTGCTCGTGTGGACCCCTGATTACGGCGACACCTCGAACTTCAATACCGGCCGCCTGCCTGTCTTCGCGCGCCTCGACATGCGCGTCACGTTCCGGCCGCGCTGGTCGAACGACCGCTGGCAGTTCTACGTCGAGGCCATCAACCTGCTCAATCGCGACAACGCCAGCAGCCTCAGCACCGAACTCGAATTCAATCCCGACAGCGACCGTCCGCGGCTGAAGGAGGTGCGCACCGGCCGGCTGCCGCTGCTGCCCAGCGTCGGCATCCGCTACCGCTTCTAGCCGCCTCTGAAGCGACGCGAGGGCGCGCAGCCGTTACAGTGGAAGCATGAGCCTCACCGCTGGCGATCTCGCCGACCTCCGTCGCGCAAAGGAGCTGCTCGAGTACCCCGGTCTGGCCGCTCGCGTCGGCGGCCTGATCGGCATGCCGCTCGAGAAGGCATTCGAGCTGCTGCCCGCGCGGTGGTCCGAGACGGTCGCGGTCGTCACCCGCCGCTCGCTCGACACGGCGCTCGACGTCGCGCTGAACACGCTCGACGACGAGCCGAAGCGCTCGCGCGACCTGCTCCACCGGATCACGGTGGCCGCAACCGGCGCGGGCGGCGGGGCGCTCGGCCTGCTCGGCCTGCCCATCGAACTGCCCGTCTCGACGACGATCATTCTCCGGTCGATTGCCGAGATCGCCCGCAGCGAAGGCGAGCCGCTCGACCTGCCCGAGGGACGGCTCGCCTGCCTCGAAGTCTTCTCGCTGGGAGGCCGCTCGCGGACCGACGACGCGGCCGAGTCATCGTATTTTCTGGCCCGCGCCGCGCTCGCCCGATCGGTGAGCGAGGCCGCGCAGTACATCGCGCAGCGCAGCGTGGTCGATCACAGCGCGCCGGCGCTCGTCCGTTTCCTGGCGCAGGTCGCCTCGCGCTTCGGGATCACCGTCTCGCAGAAGGTGGCGGCGCAGGCCGTGCCTGTCATCGGCGCGGCCGGCGGCGCCGCCATCAACGTGATGTTCATCAATCACTTCCAGGACATGGCGCGCGGTCACTTCGTGGTGCGGCGGCTCGAACGCGCCCATGGTCCCGAACTGATCCGGAAGGAATACGAACGGCTGTGATCGGCCGCCGCTAGCTGAAGGCGCGCCTGAAGTCGGCCCGGCCCGGCAGGCCGAGCTCATGGGCGAGCCGTTCCTGCAGGTTCCGCTCGAGCTGCTTCCACTCATCTTCGACGTCGTGGCCGCGCAGCGACACGCGTCCGCCGGCGACGCCGCCGTGACCGCCGGCATCGTCCCGATCGTCGACGACGCGCCGGAGGACCTCTCCGGCCTGCGCGCCGGGCACCTCGCTCCTGAGCGAGAGGCAGAGCGACCCGCGCAGCCGTCCCGTGCAGAAGCTCCAGTCGGCGCGGTCGTACGTCAGCAGGAAGTCGGCCACGTGTGCCACGTCCTCGGGACTCGACACCGCGCCGAGGTGCGCCACGATCACCCGCCGGTACACGGCGGCAGCCTGCAGCCCGCGGCTGAGGATGGTGAAAAAGTGACGCGATCGCTGCGGGTTCTGGATCTGCGCCAGCGCCCGCATGTCGGCCCTGCGCAGAATCCGCAGGTACGTGTGCACCACGTCGTCGCGCTCGACGCGGTACAGGTCGAGCGTGTCGGAAATGATCCCGTAGGCCAGCGCCGTCGCCAGCGGCGACGGAATCTCGCTCCGCTGCAGCAGCAGCGCCTGCGCGACGATCACGCACGTCGCGCCGCAGGTGGGATCGACGATAGCCAGGTCGGCTGCCACCGCCTCGTCGGTGCGGTGCTGATCGATGACGATGGTCGCGCGCCTGCCCGCGGGAAACGGATTGTTCTCGAAGCGCGGCTGCGTGTCGACCAGCGCGACGTGCTTCGCCTTCTTCAGCTCGCCGTCGCGCAGGCGGTGCGCCGGCAGCTTCAGCAGCTTCATCATCGCGCGGTTCTCGGCGCGCGTGATGAGCCCGCCGTAGACGATTCGCGAGTCGATGCCGAAGTCGCGCGCGAGGACCTGCAGCCCCCAGGCGGTGGCAAGCGCGTCGGGGTCGGGAAAGTCGTGCGCGAGGATGAGCAGCGGCGAGATACCGTCGCCCTTCTGCGCCAGGAACGTCAGCAGCTGCAGCGCGTGGTGATTGCCCGCGCCGTTCGTCCGTTTCGTCGTCAACGGGGAGTAGGATCGCGGATTTCGCCGTCAAAGGCCAGCGGCGGGCCCGGCGAGCCGTATGATTGGCGACATGGCCACGGTCTTCGTGTCGGGCGCCACGGGCTTCATCGCCTCGCACCTGGTCGAGCAGCTGCTCGACGCGGGCCACCGGGTGCGCGGCTCGGTCCGCAGCCTGAAGGATCCGGCGAAGGTCGCGCACCTGCGCGCCCTGGCGGGCGCCGACGATCGGCTCGAACTGGTCGAAGCCGACCTGCTCGCGCCCGACGCGTTCGGTGGCCGGCTCGACGGCTGCGACGTCGTGATGCACACGGCCAGCCCGTATCGGCTCGACGTCCGCGACCCGCAGCGGGACCTGGTCGATCCCGCCGTGCAGGGTACACGGGCGATGCTCGAGGCCGCGTGCGCCACACCCGGCATCCGCCGCGTCGTCCTCACGTCGTCGATTGCCGCCATCACCGATCAGCCGGATCGCGGGCGCGTCTACGACGAAACCGACTGGAACACGACGTCGAGTCTGCAGCGCAATCCCTACCACTACTCGAAGACGCTTGCCGAACGTGCCGCCTGGCAGTTCGTCGAGGAGCGGCGGCCCGCGTGGGACCTCGTCGTGATCAACCCGTCGGTGGTGATCGGTCCGAGCATGACGAGCGCGCTGAACACATCGAACGGCATCATCGCGGCGCTGCTCAATGGCACGTACCCGGTCATCTTCGACCTGACATGGGCGATGGTCGACGTGCGCGACGTGGCGGCCGCGCATGTCCGGGCCATGGAGACGGCGGCGGCCGCGGGACGGTACGTCTGCTCGGCCGATTCGATTCCGGCGCGGCGGGTCGTCACGCTGCTGCGCGAGAACGGCTACGACGCCTATCGACTGCCGTCGATCGGGTTCGACAACCCGGTGGGCACGTGGCTCGCAAAACTCGCGTCGTGGACGCAGCCGAAGGGGATCGGCCAGTACCTCCGCACCCACGTCGGCGCCCCGCTCCGGTTCGACAACACAAAGATCCGGCGCGAGCTCGGTCTCGAGTTCCGGCCAATCGAGCCGACCATCCTCGAGACGGCCGCCGACCTGGAACGATGGGGACACCTGCGCGGGCGGCGCGGCGGCACGAACGACCCGCTCCGGTAGACTTCCCTGCGATGCCGATCGCGACGACCAGGACCGGCCTGCCGCCGCCGCTGAAGTGGGCCGGCGGTAAGCGCTGGCAGGTGCCGATGCTGCGCAGGCTCTGGGCGCCGCATGCGCACCGCCGCCTGGTGGAACCGTTCTGCGGCGGCCTCGCGGTCGCGCTTGGTCTGGCTCCCGACCGCGCGCTGCTCAACGACGCGAACCCGCACCTGATCAACTTCTACCAGTGGCTGCAGCGCGGCCTCCGCATCGGGTTTCCGATGCGCAACGACGCGTCGTGCTACTACGCGTACCGCGATCGCTTCAACGCGCTGCTCGAGTCCGGACGCGCCTCGTCCGCCGAGGCGGCGGGGCTGCTGTACTACCTGAACCGGACGGGCTACAACGGGCTCTGCCGCTTCAACCGCCTCGGACGATACAACGTCCCGTTCGGCCGCTACGCCGCCATCCGGTACGTGTCGGACTTCACGCCGTACCGTGACGCGCTCGCCGGCTGGACCTTCCGGGCCGGCGACTTCGCCGACGTGCCGCTCGAGCCCGACGACTTCGTCTACGCCGATCCGCCGTACGACGTCGAGTTCACGGCCTATTCGCGCGGCGGCTTCACGTGGGAAGACCAGGAGCGCACGGCCGTCTACTTGAGCACGCATCCCGGACCGGTGGTGCTCGTCAACCAGGCAACGCCCCGCATCCGACGGCTCTACCGGGCACTGGGCTACCGCCTTCGGTACATCGACGCCCCGCGGCGAATCAGCTGCACCGGCGACCGCCGCGCGGTGCGGGAAGTCGTCGCGACACGGAACCTGGGCTGAGCGCGACCCGATACCTGACGGCCTGCCGGAAGGCGTCGCACCCCCTGAGCTATTCCGCGCGGCGGCTGCGGTTGCCGAGCAGCCGCAGTGCGTTCGCAATCACCACGAGCGTGCTGCCCTCGTGGAACGCCACGGCAACACCGAGGCCGGCAACGCCCGAAATGGTCGCGAGCATCAGCAGCACGATGACCGTCAGTGCGATCGCGATGTTCTGGCGGATGATGGCGCGGGTACGACGGGCGAGCCGGATGGCGTACACCAGCTGGCCGAGGTCGTCGTTCATCAGGGCCACGTCGGCCGCCTCGAGCGCAGCCGCCGTCCCCGCTGCCCCCATCGCAATGCCGACCGTCGCCTGCGCGAGCGCCGGCGCGTCGTTGACGCCGTCGCCCACCATGGCGACCGTGCCGTGCCTGCGTCGCAGCGCGCGAATGGCCTCGACCTTTTCCTCCGGCAGCAGGTTCCCCCGCACGTCGTCGATGCCCACCTCGCGGGCGACGGCCTCGCCGACGCCGACGTTGTCGCCCGTCAGCATCACGATGGGCTGAACGCCCAGCTCGCGCAGCCGCCCGATGACGCGGTCCACGCCGGCGCGCGGTCGATCGGCCAGGCCGATGACGCCGAGCCAGCGCGCACCGGACCGCACCGCCATGACGCTGCGCCCCTCGCGCTGCAGCGCCTCGACCGCCCCGCGCACCGACGCCGGTATCGCGTCGTCGTCCCACATGCGCAGGCTGCCGATTTCAACGGTCTCGCCGTCGACGATTGCCCGCACGCCGCGCGCGGTCACGCTTTCCATCGGCGAGGCGGCGGGCAGCATCACGCCCTCGGCCTCGGCGCGCCTGACGACGGCCGCGGCGAGCGGGTGCTGCGACTGCCGCTCGACGGCGGCCGCCATCCGCAGCGTTTCCGTCCCGCTGCCCTCGATGGCAACGATGTCGGTGACTTCCGGCCGCCCCGTCGTGATCGTGCCGGTCTTGTCGACCGCCAGCGCGCGCACGACAGCGAGCTGCTCCAGATGCACGCCGCCCTTGATCAGCACGCCCTGACGCGCCGCCTGCGCCGTGCCGGCCAGCACCGATGCCGGCGTCCCGAGCGCGAGCGCGCAGGGCGACGCAGCGACGAGCGTCGCCATGCCGGTATAGATGCTCGTCGGCCAGTCCCACCAGCCGGCGAGCGGCGGCACGATGATGATGAGGGCGTCGGCCAGAAGCACCACGGGAACGAAGACGCGCTCGAAACGCTCGGTGAGCAGCTGCGTCGGTGCCTTCTGCGTCTGCGCCTCGGCGACGAGCGTGATGATGCGGTCGAGTGTCCGATCGCCCGTCGCCCGCGTGGTGATCACTTCGATCGCGCCCTCGCCGTTGACCGTGCCGGCGAAGACCTCGTCGCCCGGCCCCTTGTCGACGGGAATCGACTCGCCGGTAATCGGCGCCTGATCGACCGCTGTTGTCCCGCGCGCGACGCGCCCGTCGACCGGCACGCGCTCGCCCGGCCGCACGAGCACGGTCGCACCGACGGCCACTTCTTCCACCGGTACCAGGTCCGTGGCCCCGTCATCGCGGAGCACGCGGGCGTAGGCCGGAACCAGGCTGCCCAGCGCCGCAATGGCATTGCGTGCCCGGCCGAGCGCGTAGTGCTCGAGCGCGTGCGCGAGTGAAAAGAGGAAGAGCAGCAGCGCGCCCTCGGCGTACTCGCCGATCGCGCTCGCCCCGGCCGCGGCCAGAAGCATCAGCAGGTCGATGTCGAACTCGAACCGTCCGCGCGCCAGCAGGACAACCGTCTGGCGGACGAGGTCGAAACCGCCGAAGACCAGCGACGCGACGTAGAACGCAACGGCGGTCGTCGTGCCGATGAGGCCGACCAATTCCAGAACCCAGCCGACCAGCAGCAGGACGCCGGCCGTCAGGCTCAGCAGCAGCTCGCGGTTCCGCTGCAGCGGGTGCGCGGCCGGGTGCGCGCGTTCGGGATCGTAGTTGAACCGCCGGATCGCGGCGCGCAGCGCGGCTTCGTCGGTGACCTCCCGGTCGTACTCGAAGCGCACCCGCTGCGCGGGCAGGTTCACGATGACCTCGAGCACGCCGGGCAGGCTCCCGAGCCGCGCTTCGATGCGCCGGTGCGCGTCCTCCGACGCGACGGCGCGAATCGGCAGGACCACGTGGCCGTAGCGCCCGCCGAGCCGCGCACCTTCACGCTCGACGATCCCGGCGAGTGCCCCCTCGGTCACCGTGGCCGGATCGAAGTGGATGCACAACCGATCGCGGCCGTGCGGGCGGATGACATGTGCACCGAGCACACCCCGCTGTCCGCACAGCGTGTGGGTCAGGCGGGCCACGCAGGGATCGAGCGAGGGCACATCCGGAAGGACGTCGTCGAGGGGAAGTCGGAGCGTACGTACGACCATTCGTGTATACGATGGAACCCGGGTGCGGCGTCCGACGAGTATATTGCACGTCGCGAGATGCGCCCCCGCGGTTCATCGTGGAGCAGCTGCGCCTCACTCCCGGCCTGCCGGAATGGATCCGTCCGTATGTCGCCATCCTGGTGCTCGTGGGCCTGGCCTGCGGCGCCGGATGGCTCGCGCACGCCTGGGGCTGGCCGCGCGAGCAGGTGCTGGCCGTCGTCATTCTCTCGGCGACGGTGCTGCTCTGGGTCACCGAGACGCTGCCGCTGTTCGCGACGGCGTTCATTTCAATCTCGCTGCAGCTGCTGCTGATCGGCAATCCGGGCAACTGGCCGTGGCTCGGCTTCGAGGACGGGAACGGCCCGACGCTGCGCGACATCATGGCGGCGGCCGTCGACCCGGTGCTGCTGCTGTTCTTCAGCGGCCTCGTGCTCTCGCGCGCCGCGGTCAAGACCGGCGTCGATCGACGGCTCGCCTCCGTGCTGCTCCGCCCGATGGCCGATTCACCCGGACGGCTGCTCTTCGGCGTCATCGCGGCCACCACCTGCTTCTCGCTCTGGATGAGCAACACGGCCACGACGGCGCTCATGCTGACGCTCGTCGTACCGATCCTCGGCCAGATTCCGGAAGGGCAGCCGTTCCGCCGGGCGCTCGTCGTCGCCGTCCCGGTCTCGGCGAACATCTCGGGCATGAGCACGCCGATCGCGTCACCGCCCAACGCCATCGCCATGAGCTACATCGCGCGGGCGGGAGGCGAGATCAGCTTCATCGGCTGGATGGCGATCGCGGTGCCGATCGTCCTCGTGCTGCTCGCCTTCACCTGGTGGTGGCTGCTCCGGCTCTACCCGGCCGGCGACTTCGAGTGGAGGGTGAACCTGCCCGAAGCGTCACTCTCGCGCCGCGGACGCTGGGTAATCTTCGTCGCGGCACTGACCTTCGGCGTGTGGCTCACCGAGCCGCTGCACGGCGTCCCGGCGTCGGCGGCCGCCGCGCTGCCGATCACGCTCTTCTTCGCGACCTCGATCATCACGCGCGACGACGTGAACTCGCTCGACTGGGACGTGCTGATCCTGATAGCCGGCGGCCTGGCGCTGGGGTTCATGCTGCAGGTGACCGGCCTCGACGCGCGGCTGGCGACACTCGTCTCGGCCGACACGCCCGACTGGGCGCGGCTCGTCCTGCTCGCGACGGCCACGCTCGGCCTGGGCACGTTCTTCTCGAACACGGCGATCGCCAGCATGCTCGTTCCCGTGGCCGTCGTGGCGGCCGGCCTGTCGCCATCGATCGGCACCACCGCCTTCACGATGATCGTCGCGCTCGTGGCCTCGCTCAGCATGGCGCTGCCGATCAGCACGCCGCCGAACGCCATGGCTTACACGACGCGCGAACTCTCGAGTCGCGATTTCGTGCGTACGGGCGGCTTCGTCGGCCTGCTCGGCACGGTCCTGATCGTCACAATCGCTCTCGCCTGGGCCGCACTCCGCGGGCTGTAGACGAGTCATCCGGACGATCGGCAAACGACGGGACGCACCGATGCCGATGCGCGCCGGCGCGTCCTGGCGGTTCCAGGGAGGCGGCCCCGATGCACGAGGACCACAGCCGATCGAGCAGCCGGCGCTACAGCGCGTTCTTGACCGAAATGACCTTCAGAATCTGCAGTGACAGGGCGGGCGGCACCTTCAGCTGCCGCGCCAGCTCGCTCAGGAACTGACGCTCCTGTCGCTGGAGCCGGCCGTCGACGAGCACGAGATCGGCGGCCACGGCGAGCACCGGTGCCCGCATGGCCGACGGCAGCACGCGGGCCGCTTCCTGTACGACCGGCCCGACGCCGTCGGTTGCGATGCGCTGGCGCACGTTCTCGATGAGCCGGCCGACGGCCTCGCCTGACCGGCGGCGGAAGCGGCGCATCGACCAGGTGATGTGGTGCGCGCGTTCGCTCTCATCGGGCGCGACGTGATCGTTGGCGAGCATCGAGCCGATCAGGACGGCGATGATCGCCTGATCGACCGTCAGGGGGCGCCGCCTCGCGACCGTCTTCGCCGCCGTCTTCGCGGCCTTCCGCGGCGCCGCCTTCCGGGCGACCCGCTTCGTGGCCTTCTTCACGGCCTGTTTCCGTGCAGTCTTCTTCTTCGCCACTGCTGATCTCCGGCTCACCTTAGCACGCGTGTCGGTTCACGCAACCCTGGACTCGACGCGACCGCGCAGCTTCGGCAGCGCGTCGGGATGGTTCCGCTGGACGAAGCCGACGAGCTTTTCGCGTATCTCGCACGCCAGCTCCCACGCCGTGCCCGAGTCGACCGCACTCGCCAGCGCGCGCACCTCGAGCGTGTGCTCCTTCGCGCCGGTCACGTGCAGCACGTTGACCTTGCCGTCCCAGTGCTTCGATGCCTCGAGCACGCGCGTCAGCTCGGCGCGCAGCTCGTCGAGCGGCATAGTGTAGTCGACGTGCACGAAGACCGGCACCAGGATGTCGGCGCTCCGCCGCGTCCAGTTCTGGAACGGTTTCTCGATGAAGTAGTTGATCGGCACGACCAGCCGTCGCAGATCCCAGATGCGCACGACGACGTAGGTCAGCGTGATGTCCTCGATCCGGCCCCATTCGCCCTCGACGATCACCACGTCGTCGACGCGGATCGGCTGCGTGATCGCGATCTGGAAGCCGGCCAGCAGCGTCGCGATGCTCTGCTGCGCGGCAAAGCCGATGATGATGCCCGCAATGCCGGCCGAGGCCAGGATCGAGGCACCGAACTGCCGGACCGAGTCGAAGACCATCAGCATCGACGCGAGCGTGAAGACGGCAATGACGGTGATGGCCACCTTGCGCAGCACCATCACCTGCGTGTGGATCGCGCGGGCCTGAAGATTGTCGCGCGTATCGAGCCGGTGCTCGCGCAGCACGAGCATCGACACCGCCTCCACCAGCTGAAAGAGCACGAAGGCGACCATGCCGATGAGCGCGAGGCTTGCGCCGTTGCGGAAGATCGTTTCGAGCGCCGGCGACACGGCGAGCGCCGGCGCCGCGAGAATCAGCGCAATGAACGGCAGCAGCCGGCGGATCGCCCGGCCCGCGAGCGGCAGCAGGACGTCGTCCCAGCCCGTGCCGGTGCGCTCGGCCACGCGACGGAGGAACTCCTCGAGCACGCCGCCGATGCGCGCCAGCAGCTTCCACGCGGCGACGAGCATCAGCGCGCGATAGATCCACGCGACCGCCAGGCGCAGCCGCGACGCATCGTCGACCAGCGTGGTCTCGGCCAGGAGCAGATCGAGAATCGCCCAGCCGGCATGAATCCAGACGATCAGTCCGATCGTCGGCAGCACGGCGCGCACGGCGCGCGCCAGCCACCAGCGCAGCCGCGCGGCTGACGTCGCATCGGCGCCCGGCGCTTCGGCCCGCGCCGGGCCGCGCGCCAGCTGCCAGCGGAGCAGCAGGTGGATGATGGCTGCGGCAACGGCGACGCCAATGCACCACAGCAGCGTTTCGAAGCGGATTCCGGCAGCAATCACATCGGTCGATCTCATCGCGTCTCCCCTGGACGGGCGGCAGCCCGGGCATGGTAGTGTGGGGCGTCGTGCCGTCGACCCTGGCCGGCCGCGGCGCCGGCGATGCCCCGTGGGCCCCGCTGATGGTGGCCTGGTTCGTGAGCCTCGTCGCCACGATGGGCAGCCTGTTCTTCAGCGAGGTGATGAGGCTGCCACCGTGCGTGCTCTGCTGGTATCAGCGTATCTGCATGTACCCGATCGCCCTCGTTCTGACGGTCGGGCTTGCGTCGGGCGACCGGCACCTGCCGCGCTACGTCTGGCCGCTCGCGGCAGCGGGGCTGGCCATCGCGGTGTACCACAACCTGCTCTACTACCACCTGATTCCCGACAGCATCACGCCCTGCACGACGGGCGTCTCGTGCACCGATCGGCAGATCGAGTGGCTGGGCTTCATCACGATTCCACTGCTGTCGCTCACGGCTTTCGCCATCATCGCCGGCTGCCTGGTCTGGTTCCGGCAGCGATCGAAGAGGTTTCCCGCATGAAAGTCAGCAAGACCCTGCTCGCCGGCGTCATCGTCGGGCTCGTGGGCGTGTTCGCGTTCGCGGCGTCGTGGTACCGCGATCGCCATGAGTCGGCGGCCGACGGTGCGGCCGCGGCTGCCGCCGAACGGCTCGAGCGGCCGTACAGCATCTCGCTCGGTCCGCCCGGCGCGCCGGTCACGATCGTCGAGTTCTTCGATCCGGAGTGCGAAGCGTGCCGGGCGATGTACCCGATTGTCAAGCAGGTGCTGGCCGACTTCGGCGACAACGTGCGCCTCGTCATCCGCTACATGCCGCTGCACGGCAACTCGGTGTACGCGTCGACGCTGCTCGAAGCCGCGCGCGATCAGGGCCGGTACTGGGAGTACCTCGACATCATCATGGAGCGGCAGCCGGAATGGGCGAGCCATGCCGCACCGCGCCCGGAGCTGCTGCTGACGTATGCGCCGATGGCGGGGCTCGACGTCGAGCAGCTGCGTCTGGCAGCCACCAACCCCGAGCTGGGTTCGCGCATCGAGCAGGATCGCGAGGACGGCCTGGCCCTCGGCGCGAACCGCACGCCGACGATCTTCGTCAACGGCCGGCCGCTGCTGCAGCTCGGCTACGGCCCGCTGCGCGTCGCCGTCGAGCGCGCGCTGGAACAGTAGGGGCGCCCGGCCCGGAGGAGATCACGTCGGCCGCCGCGCGCCGGTCGCCTTCTTCTTCTTCGACGAGCTCGCCGTCGTCGCCCGGCCGGCCGAACCCGCCTTCGTCGGGCGCGTCGGCTTCGACACGGGCGCCGTGTCGCCCGAGGCCGGCACGACCGCGCCGCTGCGCGCCAGCTTCAGCACGATCTCGAACTCCTCGGGCCGTACCGGCTGTACCGACAGGCGGCTGCCTTTCTGCGTGACCATCATCCGCTCGAGGCCCTGTGTCTGCTTGAGCGTCTCGAGCGGAATCGTGCCGTGGAAGTTCTCGACGAACCCGACGTCGACCATGTACCACGTCGGAGCATCGGGGCGGCTGTCGGGGTCGTAGTAGCGGTGCCCCTTCTGCGTCGCGTACGAGTCGGGATACCCTTCGCGGACGATTCTCGCGATACCGGTCACCCCCGACGGCTTCGCGTTCGACGCGTAGAAGAGCACGAGGTCGCCGACCTTCATCTCGTCGCGCATGAAGTTGCGCGCCTGGTAGTTGCGCACCCCTTCCCAGCTCGTCGTGCCGTCGCGCTCGAGGTCGTCGATCGTGTAGGCACTCGGCTCGCACTTCATCAGCCAGTAGCGCTTCTTCGACGTGGCAGCCATGGCGACGAAGCATACCGGATCGCGACCGCGGTGCGATCACCGGCGCCGTGCGGACCGACAGGTAGAATTGACAGGATCGCGCGCATTGGCCGCGCAGAGGAGGACGCGCAGGGTGACGATTGGAATGCTGGGGGCCGGCGCCATGGCCAGGGCCATCGCCAGGCACCTGATTGCCGGCGGCTCGACCGTGATTCTGAGCAACCGGCGCGGCCCTGATTCGCTGGCGCCGACAGTCGCCGAGCTCGGTCCCGGCGCCCGTGCCGGCACCGTCGAAGATGCCGCCGCACAATCGATCGTTTTCATTGCCATCCCCTGGAGCCAGCTGCCGTCGACGCTCGGTCGCATTCCTTCCTGGAACAATCGCATCGTCGTCGACACAACCAACCCGATCGAGCCGCCGCACTACACCGTCGCCGACCTCGGCGGGCGCACGTCGAGCGAGGTCGTTCGCGACATGGTGCCCGGTGCGCGCCTGGTCAAGGCCTTCAACACGCTGACACCGGCCGTCATCGCGCGCGATCCGCGCGAAGCGGGTGGCCATCGCGTCATCTTCTACAGCGGCGACGACGAGGACGCGAAGGCGCAGGTGGGGGCGCTGCTGGCCGCGTGCGGATTTGCCGGCGTCGACCTTGGCGATCTGGCCACCGGCGCGAGGCTGCAGCAGTTTCCGGGCGGGCCACTGCCCGCGCTCAACCTGATCAAGCTCGGTTGACCGGCGTCAGGCTGTCGACAATCCGCTCCTGCACATAGGCCGACAGTGCGTCGGTGTCGACGCCCGGCCCGAGGTTGCCGGCCGTCAGCAGCATCGTGATGCCGTGGACGGCCGCCCAGACCCAGGCGGCCTGCGTCATCGGCTCGTCGCGGCGGATCAGGCCGCGGCGCTGAAGGTCGACGAGCGGGTCGAGCAGCGCGAGGAACGCCGCGTCGCCCTGGGTCCGCAACTCCTCGCTCTTGAAGACACGACCGAGCGCCCCGCCGAACATCACCCGGTAGTGAGCCGGGTGACGCAGGCCGAAGGTCACGTAGGCCCGGCCCATGGCGGCAAACGCCTCGAGCGTGCGGCCGCCTCCCTCCCACGCCTCGACCAGTGCCGCCCGGAGCGTGCGGAAGCCCTCGGCGCCCACGGCGGCAAGCAGGCTGTCCTTGTCGGCGAAATGGCGGTACATGGCGGTCTGCGACACGCCGAGCATCGAGGACACGGACCGGAGGGTCAGCGCGTCGATGCCGTCTCGTTCGATGACGCGGACGGCGGCCTGAATGAGGGCCTCGCGCAGGCTCCCGTGGTGGTAGCGGCCGGGGCGCTTGCGGGCGGGGCGGGGAGCGGCAGGTGCAGCGGACATGATTCACTCTACCGCCCGAATGTTGACATCGTCAACATTGTGGAGTATCAGTGGGACGTCCGATGTTTACGGCGCTCACATTGGCGCCGCCGAAAGGAGCCCTCATGTCCCGCACGACTCCCGCCGCCCTCTGGAACCGGTGCTACCGGGCCGACGCCCTGCTGACGGCGACCGGCACCGTGCTCGTCGCTGCGCTCGGCGCCACGCTGGTCGGCCTCTGGCTCGATCCCCGCACCATCGCCGGCGCGCCCGCCTGGCTCAAGCCCGCGAAGTTCGCCGCCTCCGGCGCCATCTACTGCTTCACGCTCGCCTGGATCCTCGGCTGGTTGCCCGAGTGGCCCCGCCTCCGCCGGTTCGCCTCGCGTGTCACGGCCGCGGTCTTCGTGCTGGAGGTCGGCCTCGTCGCCCTCCAGGCGGCCCGCGGCACCACGAGCCACTTCAACATGGCGACGCTGTTCGACATGGTGGTCTTCAACGTGATGGGCGCGGCCATCGTCCTGCAGACGGTGACGATGATCCCGGTCGTTGTCGCGCTCTGGAAGCAGCGTTTCACCGACGAAGCGCTCGGCTGGGCGCTCCGCCTCGGCCTGCTCATCGGCATCGTCGGGTCGTTTGCCGGCGGACTGATGACCCGCCCCACGCCCGATCAGCTCGACGAGCTGCAGCGCACGGGCCGGATGACGGTCTCGGGCGCGCACACGGTCGGCGCGCCCGACGGTGGGCCTGGCCTGCCGGTGACCGGCTGGAGCCGGACGCACGGCGACCTGCGCATCGCCCACTTCGTCGGCCTGCACGCGATGCAGATCCTGCCGGCGTTCGCGCTGCTGCCGGTCGTGCGGCGACGGCAGTCGCGCGAACGCGCCCGCCTCGTGCTCGTCGCGGCCGCGTCCTACGCGGCGCTCTTCCTGCTGCTGCTCGCGCAGGCACTGCGCGGCCAGCCGCTCGTCGCGCCGGATGCGCTGACGCTCGGACTGGCCGCGGTGTGGATGATGGGAACAGTGGCGCTCGGAGCGCTCGCACTCAGGGCTAGTCGTCGAGGACGAACGTCACTTTCAGGTTCACCTGATATTCGACGATCTTCCCTCCCTCGACGCGGACCTGCTGTTCCTTGACCCAGGCGCTCCGGATGTTCCGGACCGTCTTTGTCGCCCGTGAAATGCCACGCTCGATGGCATCTTCGAAGCTCTTCGACGACGTGGCGCTGATTTCGGTAACCTTCGCAACCGACATGGCGACCCTCCCTTCGACCGGACGCGCCGGCCGGATCGTGCGGCCTGCGGCCGCGGGCAGATTGAAGTGCGGGAGCGGCCTTCAGTCTATCGCCGCGCGAGCAGATCGCGAATCTCGGTCAGCAGCTGCTCCTCGCGGGTGGGCTCGGGCGGCGCCGGCGGCGCAGGCTCCGGCTCGGCACGCATCCGGTTCACCGCCTTGACGACGAGGAACAGCGCGAAGGCCACGATGAGGAAGTGCACGAGGGCGTTGACCACCGCGCCGTAGCCGATGACGACCGCTCCGGCCTCCTTCGCGGCGTCGAGCGACGGGTAGGGCCCCGGCACGGTCCCCTCGCGCAGCAGGATGAACATGTTCGAGAAGTCGACGCCACCCGTGACCAGCCCGACGACCGGCATCAGGATCTGGTCCACGAGCCCGCTGACAATCGCCGAGAACGCCGCTCCGATGACGATCCCGACGGCCATGTCGACGACGTTGCCGCGCATGGCGAAGGTCTTGAACTCCTGCAGCATGTCGCACCCCCTTTCCGGGCAGCGCCCGGTCGCACCGCAGCCGGCCGGACGCCGGCTGCGGGCAAGGTGAACAGATTACGCCACACCCGTCGCTCCCCGGGCGTCGAAGATTCGGACCAACCTTGCGACCGATGATTCCTCCCGCGTCCGGCGGTCTATCCCGATGACACGTTCGCAGGGAGGATGCGCCCCATGACGACATCGGTATCGCGCAAGGTGTTCATCAATCTGCCCGTCAGCGACCTGAAGCGGTCGATCGCCTTCTTCTCGGCCCTGGGCTTCACGTTCAATCCGCAGTTCACCGACGAGAACGCGGCCTGCATGGTCTTCAGCAGCGAGGCCTACGCGATGCTGCTGACGCGCCCGTTCTTCAGGACGTTCACGCCGCGCGAGATCTGTGACGCGGATCGGAGCGAAGTGCTTACGGCTGTCGCCCTCGGCAGCCGGGAGGAAGTCGACGAGCTGGCCGACCGCGCACTGGCCAACGGCGCCACGCCGGCGACCGAACCGAAGGATCACGGCTTCATGTACGTCCGGACCTTCTACGACCCCGACGGGCATCATTGGGAGCTCTTCTGGATGAATCCCGACACGGTGCAGTAGAAGCGTTGGCCCCCGCCAGGCACGGACCGTCGTCCGGTCGCACCATGGCCACCCGGCAGCCCGGGTTGTGATCTATCGTGTCGCCGTGAACCGCATGCACGAAATCGAATACCGCGTCTACGGCGACGACATGCAGTACGTCGAGATCGATCTCGACCCGGGCGAAGCAGCCGTCGCCGAGGCCGGCGGAATGATGTTCATGGAAGACGGCATCGAGATGGAGACCGTCTTCGGCGACGGCTCGCAGCAGCAGAGCGGTCTGCTGGGCGCCGTGATGGGCGCCGGCCGGCGGCTGCTGACCGGCGAGTCGCTCTTCATGACGATCTTCCTCAACCGCAGCGCGCACAAGCGGACCGTGGCCTTCGGCGCGCCGTACCCGGGGAAGATCGTGCCCGTGCACCTGGCCGGGCTCGGCGGGGAGCTCATCGCACAGAAGGACTCGTTCCTGGCGGCCGCGCGCGGCATCAGCCTGGGCATCGCCTTCCAGCGACGGCTCGGCGTCGGGCTGTTCGGCGGCGAGGGCTTCATCATGCAGCGACTGCAGGGCGACGGCTGGGCCTTCCTGCACGCCGGCGGCGCGATCGTCGAACGCACGCTCGGCCCCGGCGAAACGCTCCGCATCGACACCGGCTGCATCGTCGCGCTGCAGCCGTCGGTCGAGTACGACATTCAGTACGTCGGCAGGATCAAGTCGGCGCTGTTCGGCGGTGAGGGGCTCTTCTTCGCCACGCTGCGGGGCCCGGGCCGGGTGTGGCTGCAGTCGCTGCCGCTCAGCCGCATGGCCAACCGCATCGTAAGTGCGGTGCCGGGTATCGGCCGCGGAGGACGCGAGGAAGGTTCGGTGCTCGGCGGACTGGGCAGGATGCTCGGCGGCGACCGCTGACGCGACCGGCGGCCGCTATCCGGCCGCCGTCCCGACTTCCGCCTCGCGCTCGAGCGGCAGCCCGAGTCGCGGAAAGAGCGTTCCCGCATCGAGGAACGCATTCCACGCGGCTATCGCGCCATCGCGCAGCTCCAGGATGATCAGAGCAAAGGCGCGGTAGCCGCCGTCGGGCGTGCGGCGATACTGCGCGAAGGCCGGCGACCCGTTGGCCGACACCGGGACGAGCAGCGATCCCCGGCACTCCGAACCGCGCCCAAGCAGCCACTCGCGGATCGTGTCGGGCCCCTTCAGCCACAGCGCGAACGGCGGCATCGACAGCGTGACGTCTTCGCGCATCAGCGCCACGAGCTCATCGACGTCGTAGCGGTGAAAGGCGTCGAGGTACCGATCGAGCAGCGCCGACGCCTCCTCCGAAAGCGGCTCGTCGTACTGTACCTGGCGCGCGGCCAGGGTCGCGCGCGCCCGCTGCAGCGCGCTGTTGACCGCCGCCGTCGACGTCTCCAGGCACTCGGCAATCTCGGCCGCCGACCAGCCGAGCACGTCGGCCAGGAGCAGCGCGACGCGCTGCCGGGGCGGCAGGTGCTGCAGCGCGGCGACGAACGCCAGCCGGATGCTCTGGCGCATCATCGTCAGCTCGAGCGGATTGGTGTCGGCCGGAATCGCCAGCGCGTCGGGCACCGGCTCGAGCCAGTGCGTCCGCGGACGCTCCTCGAGCGCGCTGTCGAGCGTACCGACCGGCCCGTCCTCGATCGGTCGCATGCGACGCGATCGCTGCGAGAGCAGGTCGAGACAGACATTCGTGGCGATGCGGTACAGCCAGGTCCGCAGCGACGACCGTCCCTCGAAGCGATCGAGGCTCTTCCACGCCCGGACCATCGTTTCCTGCACGGCGTCTTCGGCATCGAGGATCGATCCGAGAATCCGGTAGCAGTGGCCGGTCAGCGCCGTCCGGTGCAGCTCGAGCTCCGAGATATCGGGGGTCATCCCGCTCTGATACCATCGCGGCCGAGAGGCCGTCAACGGGAACCCGGCCGCCTGCCGCACGCAGCCGTCAATGTCCGCGTCGTTCACGCCCGCACTCTTCACGTTTCTGTCGGAACTGGCCGCCAACAACACCCGCGAGTGGTTCGAGGCCAACCGGACGCGCTACGAGCGCGACGTCCTCGAACCGATGCTCCACTTCATCGAGCACCTGCACCCGCGCCTGGTGCGGGTCGCGCCCGGCTTCGTCGCCGACGCGCGCCGGTCCAGCGGATCGCTGTTCCGCATCCACCGTGACACGCGTTTTTCGCCCGACAAGTCGCCGTACAAGCGACACATCGCGGCGCGGTTCCTGCACCGCGCCCAGCCGCGCGGCCGGCAGGGGCCGGCCTTCTACCTGCAGCTCGAGCCGGGTGACTCGTTCGGCGGTGGCGGCATCTACCACCCCGACATGCCGACGCTCACGCGCATCCGCCACGCCATCATCGATGACGCGAAGGGCTGGCGGGCGGTGCGACGAACCGGCATCCGCATCGAAGGCGACAGCCTCCGTCGGGCGCCGGCCGGCTTCGATCCGGCACACCCGTTCATCGAGGATCTCCGAAGGAAAGATCTCTACGCGATTACGCCGTTCTCCGAGGAGGAAGTCTGCGCGCCAGATTTCCTCGATCGCTACGTTGACGTGTGCGCGCAGGTCGCGCCGCTCGTCCGCTTCCTCGCCCGCGCCGTCGGGCTCGAGGAAGCGTCCACCGCAACGACCGCAGGAAGGGGAAGCCGCCGCTGACCCCGGCGCCTGCCGCTACTGGAGCGACTCGATCCAGCGGGCAATGTCGTCGATCACCTGGGCGTCGATGTTGCCGGGGACGGTGTACTCGGACGGCAGGCTCTGGCCTTCGCCCGCCATGAACAGGTGGTTGAGCTTCGGATAGCTCCTGAGCGTCACGTTGGCGCGGCTGTCGACCGCGCGGCGCCAGCGGTCGAAGTCGCGCATGGTCACCTGATAGTCGCGCTCGCCCTGCAGGATCAGCATCGGCAGGCTCGACTTCGCCGCGAGGACCGTCGGATCGTAGCCGCGCAGGTCGAGCCAGTAGGCCGCCGGTGCCCCGGCGATGAGCTCCGTCGATCCGCGATCGTCGTCGTCGAGCGCCCGAATCTGCCCGGCCAGCTGCTCGACCTCCATCAGCTGCGCCTTCTCGTCGTCGGTCAGCAGCCCGTCGGCCATCAGCAGGTAGCGCGTCTGTTCGACGAGCGCCTGCTCGATCGATCGCGTGGCGCCGGCCATGACGATCAGGCCGGCCAGATCGGGGACGGACTGCGCGATGCGCGGCGCCAGCATGCCGCCGAGACTGTGACCGAGCACGAACACCCGGTCGTCGTCGATCTCCGGCAGCGTCCGCAGCAGCGCCGCGGCCGCCCGCGCGTCGTCGATCACCTCATCGTCGACGGTGCCATCGGTCTCCGAGAGCATCTTCTGACCGTGCACGAGGGTCCGCTTGTCGTAGCGCAGCACGGCAATGCCGCGCGACGCCAGGCCCACGGCCAGATCCCGGTACGGCTTGTTGGGGCCGATCGTCCCATCGCGATCGAGCGGCCCCGATCCGTGAACCACGACGATGGCGGGGAACGGTCCGCTGCCGGCGGGCAGGGTGAGCGTGCCTGGCAGCGGCCAGCCGCCGGCATCGACCGTCACGTCACGCTCGGTGTACGCGCCGGGCTTCGCATAGTCCGGCAGGGCAGCCATTGCGCGTGGTCCGGTCGGCCGCATGAACAGGCCGGCGATCCGATCCTGCCCGTCGAAGACCACCTGGACGTCGACGTTCGCGCGCTCGAACGCGCAGCTGACAATCGCGATCCGGTAGCCACCCTTCGCGTCGGTCGTCGTCGACAGCCGACGCTCGAACGAACCGGCCGCCTGCTGAACCGTGTTCCAGCCCGCCGCGATCTTCTCGACGGGCAGCCCCTCGCGCATCTTCTGGTCGAACCGCGCGTACACCTCGGCGAACCGCCCTGCCACCAGATCGTCGACGACGGCCTCGGCGCGGGCGGCCACCTCGGGATCGGCCGGCTGCTGCGCGCCGACGAGCGCCGGCAGCAGCACCGCGACCGTCGCGGCGAGCACGAACCGCATGACTCCTGCCTGGCGCTTCTGCATGATCGTGGACTCTAGCAGCATCGGCCTCCGTGCCACTACGGTAATCGCGGCGACAGCCCGGAACTCAACGGGCGACGCGCTCGTAGGTGCCGACCAACCCGGCTTCTGCGAGCACGTGCCCTTCGATGGCCTTCTCGAGCTCGGCCTTCGACGGCGTCTGCAGGTCGGGCAGCTCGGTATCGAGCGCGTACAGCTTGAAGAAGTAGCGGTGCCGGCCGATCGGCGGGCAGATGCTGTCCCACGCGTCGCCGTCGGAGCTGTTGAGTCCGGTGCGCGCCCCGGGCGGCAACGCGCCACCCTCCGGCAGCGACGTGGTCGTCGCCGGAATGTTGTAGACGAGCCAGTGCACCCACACCCGCTTCGGCGCGGCCGGATCCGGCGCGTCCGGGTCGTCGACGATGAGCACGAAGCTTTTCGTGCCCTCGGGCGCCCCCGACCAGGCGAGCGGCGGCGTCACATCCTCGCCGTCGCAGGTATAGCGCGACGGAATGCTGCCCATGTGCGTGAAGACGTCCGACGTCAGCTGCATGCCGATTTCTCCCGGGAACGATCATGCACTGCACGGCGGGCAGACGCCATGCGTCAGGGCCGCGTGTCCACGACTGCCCACTGCGGCTCAACGGACACGGAACCGTCGATTCGGTCGAGCCCGACGCGTTGCTGCCGGAGGCCGGAGTCATCGGCCTGCAGATTCACGGCGACGGCCAGGCACTGGTGCGCTCCGCAACATCACGATCGGCGAACTGCCGTCGCCGGGCGTCTGACGGTCGGGACAGCGCGACGCCACGGCACGGTCACCGCGCCGGCCGCGTGCGCGCCATCGCGGCGTAGATCGGCAGGCCGCCGAGAATCAGCAGGAACCCGTAGAAGACCGTCTCGGCGCCGGCACCGTAAATCGCGAACATCGAGTAGGCGAACGCGGCGATGCTTGTCGTCGCGGCGCCGGCCTGCAGCCGGGGGCGGCCGGGCATGAGCCACACCGCCAGCGAACAGAAGACGTATGGCACGAGCGTGCTCAGCGTCGACAACAGGATGATGAACGTGAACAGCTCGACGAGCGTGCGGCTGTAGTTGAGGGCAACCAGCAGCGAGGCAAGCATGCCGGCCGCCGCCATCGACCAGACCGGCACGCCACGTGAGGAGCGCCGCCCGAACCATGCCGGAAACAGGCCGTCGGCCGCGGCGGCCGCCGGCAGCTGGCCGGTCACGAGCGTCCAGCCGTTGAGCGCGCCGAAGCACGACACGGCGGCGCCGACCGCCACGAGCTGCGCGGCGCCCGGCCCGAGCAGCGCCCGCGCCCCGTCGGCGAACGGCGCCGTCGATGTCTCGAGCGTCGCGCCCGGCACCAGGCTCATCACGCCCATCGTCGCGACGATGTAGATGAGAGCAGTTGCGATCGTGCCGACGACGGTCGCCCGCGGGATGGTGCGTTCGGGATCGGTCACGTTGTCGGCCGGGATGGTCGCGCATTCGAGACCGAGGAATGCCCACAGCGTCAGCGTGACCGCGGCGACGAGCAGGCCCGGCAGCGATGCGTCCGGACCGGGATCGGGCAGCAGGAACGACGACGGCTCGAAGAAGAAGAGGCCGCCGATGCCGACGAGTGCGAGCGGCAGAATCTTGAGCGCGACGGTCACGATCTGCGTCCGCCCGGCCGCGCGCACGCCGAGAACGTTCACGCCGACGAGCACCCAGATGGCGGCCACCGCAAGCATCGCTGCCGAGGCCGGCGCGCGCACGATGGCTGGAATGAACGGGTCGAGATAGCCGACGAAGGCGACCGCCAGCGCAGCCAGCGTCGCCACCGATGACAGCCAGTAACCCCAACCGACCAGAAACCCCAGCGCCGGACCGAACGCCTCGCGCGTGTAGGCATAGAGGCCGCCGGCCGCCGGCAGCCAGCGCGCCAGACGGGCAAGCACGAGGGCAAGCATCACCGCGCCGCCGGCCGACACGAGCCACGCCGCCAGGCTCAGCCCGCCGTAGGCCGCGAGCGAGGATGGCAGCAGGAACACGCCGGAGCCGATCATGTTGCCCATGACGATCGCGACCGCCGACCAGAAGCCGAGGACGCGGGGCGGTGCAGCAGGCGGCGTGGACATGAATGCCGGGATTCTATGCCCGTACGGCACGGCCGGGGCGCGCCGAACGACATTGACCGCGTGGTAGCCTCAGGAAATGAAGACCTGGACCCGACTCCTTGCTGCCGGTGCGTGCGCCGCCGTCGTCGCCGGCTCTGCCCTGTCGCTGGCGGCCCGACAGAACGACACGCTGCCGCTCGGCACGAGCGCGTCGCTCAACGGCCTGATCACGGCCTCGCTCGTCTCCCTTGCGGTCGACGCCAACGACGATGCGGTCGTCACACGGGACGAGCTGGTGGCTGCGGTCACGGAGTGGGTCCGCACGGCCGACAAGGACGGCAACGGCGCCGCGCCAGACGAGCTCTCCCCCGTACTCGACGCGGCGATGCCGCTCACCCGCCTCGCCGCCGTCTTCAACATGGGCGGCGGTCCGCAGCCGCAGACGCCCGTGGCGGCCACGGTCGAAGCCATGATGGCCGCGCTGCCCGATCGCGCGCCGGCAGCGCCCCGGCAGCCGCGCCGCGTGCTCGTGCTGGCCCGCGCGGCCGGCTTCGTGCACTCGTCGATTCCTCTGGCGGCGGCGACGATCGAGGCCCTCGGCACCCGCACCGGCGCGTGGACGACGACCATCACCTACGATGCGGCCGACATCACGGCCGACAACCTGAAGCAGTACGATGCCGTCTTCCTCGCGAGCACGACCGGAGCGTTCCTCGACGATCCGGACGACCCGGCGGCGACCGCCGCGCGCCGCGCCGCGCTGCTCGACTTCGTACGCAGCGGTAAGGGGCTTGCGGCCATCCACGCCGCCACCGATGCCTATCACGAGAGCAAGGCGGCGGCGCAGGGCGACGCGGCCGCCGGACTGGCTGCACTGTTCAAGGGCTTTTCGCCGGGCGCGGCGCTTGCACCCGTGCTGATCGCGCACGGCGACCGCAGCGGCGACGGCCGCCTCGACGACGGTGAAGCCCGCGCGCTGGCCGAGGCGCTGTTCAGGACGTTCGACACGAGGAAGACGGGCCGGCTGCTTCAGGCCGACCTCGCGCTGCTCGCGCTCCTGATTCCCCATCCGCCGGCCGACCAGCTGCCGCCGGTGCCGCAGGGCCCCGATCCCCAGGTGGGCACCTGGCCCGACTACAACCGGATGATCGGTGGGTTCTTCAAGTACCACTGGCTCGACCCGCAGCAGATCACGGTCAGGATCGACGACCCCGACAGCCCCCTGACGGCCATGTTCGGCGGCCAGTCCTTCGACGTGCGCGACGAGATCTACACGATGTCGCACCAGTCGTTCTCGCGCGAACATGTCCGCGTGCTCACGAGCATCGACTACGACCGGATGAGCGAGGCCGACCGCGCCCTCGAGGAGTACCCGCGCCCCGACCGCGACCACGGCATCAGCTGGGTGCGGCGCGAAGGACAGGGACGCGTGTTCTATCTCGCGCTCGGCCACAGCGAGCGGATCTACGCCGATCGCCGGATCCTCGAGCACCTGCTCGCCGGCGTGCAGTACGCGCTCGGCGACCTCGACGCCGACGACACGCCCCGCCCGTAGTCGTCGCGGCAGGCTGCGACCGAACGCCGCAGGTCGGGCCACTCCGACCTGCGGCAGGATCATTGTCATGACCCGCCTGTTCCCGCTGCTCATCGCCGTGAGTCTGCTCGCGCGCCCCGCGGTCGCCGTCGCTCAGGCACCGGCCGACGCGCACGAGATGCATCGCCTCCACACCGACGTGGCGGCCTACATTGCCGCGCTCGAGGAGCCGGACCGCGACGCGTGGCAGAAGCCGCACGAGGTCATGCAGGCGCTCGCCGTGCGGCCGGGCGCGACCGTCGCCGACATCGGGGCGGGATCCGGCTACTTCACCCTGCGACTGGCCCACCACGTGGGCCCGACGGGACGCGTCTACGCGGTCGACGTGAACCCGGGCATGATCCGTCACCTCGACGAACGGATCCGGGACGCCGGCCTGTCTCGCGTCACGACAATCCTCGCGCCGCCCGATGATCCCCGCCTGCCGGAGCCGGTCGACCTCGTCCTCATCGTCGATGTATGGCACCACATCGAGGATCCGGACGTATATCTCGAGAAGCTGAAGACCTCGCTCAAGCCGGGCGGTCGCATCGTGATGATCGACTTCCACAAGGACGAGGTGCCGGTCGGTCCACCCGTCGAGATGAAGATCGCGCGCGACGAACTGGTGGCCTGGATGGAGCAGCGCGGTCTCGTCCTGGCGCGCGAGCACACGTTCCTGCCGTATCAGTACTTTCTCGAATTCACGGTGCGATGACATCCGCCGGCCGATCGCACCGACCGCGCCCGGCGTCACGCCTGACAGCGCGGACACCAGTAGGTACGTCGTCCCCCGGTTTCGCTGTCCGATCTGATCGGGGTGGCGCACCTGCGGCACGGCTCGCCGGCGCGACCGTACACCCAGAGCTGTTCCCGAGGATTCAGCCGTCCGGTCGTGACGCGCGAGCGTGAAGCTCCACCGGCGATGCGCTGCCCGGCCACGTTGAGTCGCAACAGGTCGCGCGCACGCGCGAGCAGCGCGTCGATCGTCCCGTCGTCGAGCTCTTCGACACGCTTGAAGGGTGCGATCCCGCACAGGAACAGGACCTCGGATTTGTAGACGTTGCCGATGCCCACCACTGCCTGCTGATCGAGCAGCGCTGCCGCAATGTGTGACGAGTCGCTCGCACGAATCCGGCGTCGAGCTTCTGCCAGGTCGGGACGCTCGGACAGCAGGTCCGGTCCGAGCGCCGCGAGGCGCGCGTGCCGGGCGAGATCGCGCGTGGCGATCAGCTCCGCATCGGTCACGTTGAAGGCCACGGCCGTCCATTCGGACGTCTGCAGGACGAGCCGCGCGGCGCGGGCCGGCGCGCGCCAGCGCTCACCCGGACGGTAGATGTGCCAGCTGCCATGCATCCGCAGGTGCGTCCGAAGAACGAGATCGCCCGAGAAGTGGATCAGCAGGTGCTTGCCGCGCGCCTCGACGCGCTCGACGCTGCGGCCGGCAAGCGGCGCGCGACGGTCGACGATGGCCAGCGCGTTGAGCTGCGTGTCGAACGCCGTAATCGTCCTGCCGGCCAGGGCGCGATGCAGTGTGCGGGCGGCGCGGAAGATGGTGTCGCCTTCGGGCATGGGCGATGCGTCGCAGTCAGGCGGGTGGCCGCTCGCCCGGAGCGTCCACGGTCTCGTCGTGCTCAGCCTCCGGCGCCCGCCCGGTGCGGTGAATGTGCAGGCCGTGACCGGTACGCACGAATCCGGCCGCTTCGAGGAACGCCGCGAACGGATGCTCGCCCGCAGGACGATCATCGATCCGGGTAATGACCGTCGGCCTCGGCACACCGTAGTCACCCCGGGCGAAGGCGAACAGCGCCGCGGCCGCCGCCCTGGCCACGCGCGACCGTGCCGGCTCGTCGGCCGGCAGCGAGACGACGATCTCGCGATCGCCGCGCGCGACGTACGCCGCCATCCACCCGTCGACGATCACGACCGACGCCCCGACGATCCGGGCGAGGTCCGGAACGGGCCAGGCGAGTGTCGTCCCGTACGGATTTGCCGGGTCGGTCGCCGACAGCACGACGCCGCGTGGCTCGGTCGACTCGTCGCGCAACGACCGCAGCAGCTCGAGCGCACCCGGCAGGGCGAACTGCGTGGCGCCGAGGCCGGCGACGAAATAGCCGCGACGGACACGGCCGGCTTCGTCCATCGCCTGCAGCGCGGGATAGATCGCGCTGAAGCCGCCGGCGATGCCCTCTGCGGCGAGCGCCTCGCGTGTGAGCACGCCATGCCGGGCGAGCAGCTGCCGCGCGACGGCCGCGATGCGCCCGGTCGACGACGTGGCCGGCGCGGCTGGCGTACGGACAAGCGACCAGCGCCCTTCGGCCGCCGGCGGAATCTGACGCCGCGATCGAAACGCCGGGCGCGCCGCGCCGGACCGCGCGCGCCGGCGATCCGGTCGCGCCGTGAAGGCGCGCAGCGCGCCGAAGGTATCGTTGGTCACCAGCCCGCGCCAGACGAGGCGCCACAGCGCATCGAGCGTATCGCCGGGGAAACCGCCGCCCACCGCCTCGTGCAGCGGGCCGAAGAACGACGCGCCCTGCGAGGCCAGCCACGACAGGATTGCGGCCTCGCGCTCGTCCGGCTCGTCGTCGCCAGTCCGAGGCGGCAGCAGCATCGACATCTGATCGGCGAGATAGAGCGCGATACGGCCGTCGCGCTGTCCGAGCGGCTGCACGCCGGCCCAGCGGACTTCGCCGGCCGCCGCCAGCGTGTCGAGCCACTCCGGCTCATAGCGTTGCAGGCGTGCACCGAGGATCTCCGTCTCGAGGATCGACGCCGCGAGCGGCATTCCCTGCAGCTGCTCGATGACGTCGAGCAGCGCGTCGGGCCCGCGTCGCCGCGCACCGATACCGTGCCAGTCGATGGCGAAGCGGGCGAGCGCGGCACCGTCGACGGCCTCGACCTCCCGGCGCAGCCGCGCCAGCGACCGCCGGCGGAGCTGCCGCAACACGTTGGCGTCGATCCACTCACGTCCGGATCCGCCGGGCCGGAACTCGCCCTCCACGATCCGTCCGCGTGCGACGGGTCCCAGCAGTGCTCCGCGGATGGCCGCTTCCGGCGCGCCGAGCCGTCGCGCGACGTCGGCCGGGACGAAGGGCCCGTGTGTGCGCGCGTACCGGAGGACGAGATCACCCAGCGCGTCGGCCACCGGCGTCAGCAACGACTCCGGCACGCCGCGCGGCAGTGGAATGCCCAGGGCGTCGCGATAGCGGGCCGCGTCCTCGACGGCGATGTACCGCGGCTCGCCCGCCACCGGCACTGCCAGGATCCGCCGCGCGGCCCGCAGCTCGTCGATGAACGCCGCAGCATTGCCGTCGGCCCGGGCGGCGATCTCCGCGGCGCTCAGGTCGCCAAGCTCGAGCAGCATGTCGTGCAGTGCGTCGGCGCTCCGCGCCTTCCGCCCGTCGTCGAGGTGCTGGAGCTGACGCTCGAGCGCCGCGATGTCGTCGGCGTCGAGCAGGTCGCGCAGCTCGGCGTCGCCGATGAGCTCGCGCAGCTGCGCCTGGTCGACCGACAGCGCCTGGGCGCGGCGCTCGGCGAGCGGCGCGTCACCGTCGTACAGGAAGTTCGCGACGTAACCGAACAGCAGTGATGCCGCAAACGGCGTGGGCGTCGCTGGATCGACGACGCGCAGCTCGATCCGGCGGCGCCGGAGCCCGCGCAGGGTGTCGACGAGCGCCGGCACGTCGAAAACGTCGCGCAGGCACTCGCGATAGGTCTCGAGCAGGATCGGGAACGAGCCGAAACGCGACGCGACGGCCAGCAGGTCGCCGGCCTTCTTGCGCTGCTGCCAGAGCGGCGCCCGCGTACCCGGCCGCCGCTTCGGCAGCAGGAGCGACCGGCCCGCATTCTCGCGGAAGCGCGCGGCGAAAAGCGCCGTCGACCCCAGCTGGCGCAGGACCAGCGACTCGAGCTCATCGGGATCGGGAACCAGCAGCTGCGGATCGGGCGGTGTGTCCACGTCGGGAAACCGCACCACGAAGCCGTCGTCGGCCCAGAGCGTCTCGACGTCGAGGCCGAGCTCGCGTTGAATCTTCGCGGTGACGGCCATGCACCAGGGCGCGTGGATGCGCCCGCCGAGCGGCGACAGCACACACACGCGCCAGTCGCCGAGCTCGTCGCGCACGCGCTCGATGACGATGGTGCGGTCGTCGGGCACGGCGCCGGCGGCCGCCTGATCGCGGACGTACTGGACGAGCGTTTCGGCCGCCTGCCGGCTGAGCCCGTGCTCGGCGACGAGGTGTTCGATGGCCGTTGCCTGCGGCCACTCGAGCAGGCGCCGTGTAAGCGTGCCCACCTCCCGGCCGAGCTCGATCGGCCGCCCGGCCCGATCGCCGCGCCAGAACGGCATCTTGCCCGGTTCACCGGGCGCCGGCGTGACGAGCACGCGATCGTGCGTAATCTCCTCGATACGCCAGCTCGAGGCGCCGAGCACGAAGACCTCGCCCACACGCGACTCGAAGACCATCTCCTCGTCGAGCTCGCCGACGCGCACGTTGTGCCGCCCGGTGCCGACGAGAAAGACGCCGTACAGCCCGCGATCGGGAATCGTGCCCGCGTTGGCAATGGCGAGCCGCTGCGCGCCGGTGCGGGCGGTCAGTGCGCCGGTCGTCCGATTCCAGGTGACGCGCGGCCGCAGCTCGGCAAACTCGTCGGACGGATAGCGCCCCGAGAGCATGTCGAGCACGCCGTCGAACACCGTCCGGCTGAGCGACTCGAAGGGTGCCGCGCGACGCACCAGGGCGAACAGGTCGCTGTCGGTCGTCGGCTCGACGGCGACCATCGCGACGATCTGCTGCGCGAGCACGTCGAGCGGATTGCGCGGGTAGCGGGTTTCCTCGACCCGACCCTCGCGCATCAGCCTGCCGACGGCCGCCGCGGCAAGCAGATCACCGCGGAACTTCGGCACGACGACTCCCTCGCTGACGGCATCGACGCGGTGACCGGCTCGACCGATGCGCTGCAGGCCGCTCGCCACCGACGTCGGCGCCTCGATCTGGACGACCAGATCGATCGCGCCCATGTCGATGCCGAGCTCGAGCGACGAGGTCGCAATGAGCGCGGGCAGCGTCCCGGCCTTCAGCCGATCCTCGATCTCGACGCGCTGCTCACGGGCGAGCGAGCCGTGGTGCGATCGCGCGATCACCTCGCCGGCCAGGTCGTTGATGGCGGCGGCGAGCCGCTCGGCGAGCCGACGGCTGTTGACGAAGATGAGCGTCGACCGGTGCGCGCGGATGAGCTCGACGAGTCTCGGATGAATCGCCGTCCAGATGGACGTTCGGCCCGGGCCCGACGCGGGCCCGCTTGCGAGCGGCTCCTCGTCCTGCCGCGACATCTCGTCGACAGGCACCTCGATCTGCAGGCGAATCGGGCGACGGACGCCGGCGTCGACAATGGTGACGGGCCGGTAGACCGGCGCCACGGCCTCATCGGCGCCGAACTCGACGTGGATGTCCGCGGCAGCGTCGGCTCCATCCGCCCCATCCGATGGCGCATCCTGTGTCGTTCCAGCGCCTGCGGCCGGCTTCGCCGGCGACGGACGTGCCGGACGGCCGGGCCGCTCGACGCCGCCGAGGAAGCGCGCGACTTCGTCGAGCGGACGCTGCGTCGCCGACAGGCCGATACGCTGCAGCGGCCGGCGGGCGATAGCCTCCAGGCGCTCGAGCGACAGCGCCAGGTGCGCGCCACGCTTGGTCGGCACGAGCGCGTGAATCTCGTCGACGATGACCGTCTCGACCGACGCGAGCGCCTCGCGCGCCCGCGAGGTGAGAATCAGATAGAGCGACTCGGGCGTGGTGATCAGGATGTCGGGCGGATGTCGCGGGAAGCGCGCACGTTCGTCGGCAGGCGTATCGCCCGTGCGCGTCCAGACGATGGGCTCGACCACGGACGTGCCGGCCGCAGCAGCGGCCTGTGCGATGCCGGCCAGCGGCGCCCGCAGGTTGCGCTCGACGTCGACAGCCAGCGCCTTGAGCGGCGAGACGTACACCACCCGGAGCCGCTCGCGCACCGGCGGCGGCGGACTGAACATCAGCCGATCGAGCGCCGCGAGGAACGCGGCCAGCGTCTTGCCCGACCCGGTCGGCGCGAGAATCAGCGTCGACTCGCCGCGCACGATTGCCGGCCAGCCCTTCCGCTGGGCCTCGGTGACGGACGGAAAGACCGACCGGAACCACTGCCGTACCGGCGGCTCGAACAGATTCAGCGGATCACGCGACACGGGCGATATCTACGAGGCTACATCACGGCAGCCCGTCCGGCAGGAGACGCGACGGATAATCCCCGACGTGCGCCTCTCCGTGCTCCTGCCCGTGTTCAACGCCGCGGCCACGCTGCCCGCCTGTCTCGCGAGCATCCGGCGCCAGACGCTCGAAAACTGGGAATGCGTGATCCTCGACGACGGCTCCACCGACGGGTCGCGCGCCGTCGCCGAAGCGGCGGTCCGGCAGGATCCACGCTTCCGGCTCATCGTCCAGCCGCACGCCGGCATCGTCACGGCTCTCAACAGGGGGCTCGAACTCTGCCGCGCGCCGATCATCGCGCGGATGGATGCCGACGATGTCATGCGGCGGGAGCGGCTCGAGCGTCAGGTGGCGGCGCTCGATGCGGATCCGTCGCTGGCGGCCGTCGGCTGTCACGTGCGCCTGGGGCCGCGCGAGACCGTCTCCGCGCGGCTCGCCGAGTACGAAGCGTGGCTGAACGGCATCACCACACCCGAGGCCGTCGCGCGCGATGCGTTCGTCGAGTGTCCCGTGGCGCACCCGACGCTCGTGATGCGGCACGAGATGGCGGGGTCGGGCTACCGCGACTGCGGCTGGCCCGAGGACTACGACCTGATCCTCCGCGCGCTTGGCCGCGGCCTGCGCATCGGCGTCGTCGCTGAGCGCCTGCACTTCTGGCGCGTGCGTCCGGAGAGCCTGAGCCGGACCGATGCGCGGTACGCGATCGAACGGTTCACCGCCTGCAAGGCGCACCATCTTTCCCGCGGTTTTCTTGCGGACCGATCCGAATACGTGCTCTGGGGATACGGCCGGACGGGCCGCATGCTGCACGCGGCGCTGGCGCGGTTGGGTCACCGCCCTGCGGCGATCGTCGAGGTCCACCCGGGCCGGATCGGGCAGCGCATCCACGGGGCGCCGGTGATTCCACCCGATCGATTGCCGGAGGTTGCACAGGATCGGCGGGTTGTGGCGTCGGTCGCGCGACCCGGTCCGCGGGCGGACGTCCGCGCCGCGCTCGACGCCATGGGGTTCGTCGAAGGGCGCCACTACGTCTGTGCGGCCTGACGCATGATTCGATGCACGAGAACGTGCTTGTGGGCCGACCCGTCCGTGACTATGCTTAGGGCCTCCCCGAGAAGGTTCCGGAAGAAGGTCGTCCGAGAAACTTCATGCTCTTACGCAGGACGTCCGGTCAGGCTTCGCTCGGCCCCGCAGAAGGCACGTGTCGCGAACATGCCCTTCAGCTCTACGACTCTCCCGAACAGCTGGCCTCGACGGTCGGACGATTCGTCGCGACCGCGCTGAGTGAAGGCCGGGGTGCGGTCGTCATTGCCCGGCCGGTCCACCTCGAAGGCATCGACGCCGATCTCACCGCCAGGAATATCGATGTCGCGTCGGTCCGTGAGGCCGGACGCTATGTCGCGCTCGATGCCGACACCACGCTCGCGCAGATCGTCGGTGCCGACGGCATCGACCGCGCGATGCTCGACGAATTCCTGCAGACGACGATCCTGCCGCTGCACGGTCGTTTTGGCGGCGTGTCGGTGTGCGGCGAGATGGCGCCGCTCCTCTGGGAGCGGGACATGCCGCTGCTCGCGCTCGAGCTCGAGGACATCTGGAACGGCTTTGCACGCGACGTCGGCTTCCCGCTGCTGTGCACTTATCCCATCAGGCTGTTCGAGCGGACGACGGGCGCCGGCACGTTCGAGACGATGCTCGCGCACCACGGCCAGGTGTTCCCGGGTGGAGCCTTCGACGCCATGGCCGCCGACGACGCCGCACGGCGGCTGCTGGCCAGCCTGCAGCAGCGCGCGCTCGCCTTCGACGCCGAATCGGAACGTCGCCGGATGAACGAGACGCAGTTCCGGCGGCTCATGGCGCTGCTGCCGGTCGGCGTCTGCACCTGCGAGGCCCCGTCGGGCGCGATCAGCTACTACAACGACAAGGCGGCCGAGCTCTGGGGGCACGCGCCGGTCATCGGCGATCCGGCGGTGCGGTACTGCGGCGCGCTCCGGCTCCGCCATGCCGATGGCCGGCCCCTGCCGCACGACGACAGTCCGATGGCGGCGGCGCTGCGGGACGGCGTCGAAATCCGCAATCACGAGCTGACATTCGAGCGCGCCGACGGGACGTCGGTTGCCGTGTTCGTGAACGTCGATCCGATGCGCGACGACGCCGGCCGGGTGACTGGCGCGGTCAGCGTCTTTCACGACATCACGGAGATCCGGAAGACGGAGCAGGCGCTCTCGGATCAGCGCCAGCACCTGCAGACGCTGCTCGAGACGCTTCCCGTCGCCGTCTTCCTGGCCGACGACGACGACTGCCGGTACATCGCCGGCAACCGCGCCGCATCGGACCTGCTGCGCGTCCCTCCCGGCGGCAACTTTTCGAAGACCGCGCCGACCGAGCACGCGCCGGGCCACTTCCGGATTCTGCGCGACGGCCGCGAGATTCCGAGTGAGCAGCTGCCGATGCAGCGCGCCGCGCACGGCGAGATCGTGGCCGAAGAACCGATGCAGGTCGCTTTCGACGACGGCACGGTGACCGACCTGCTCGTCACCGCGCAGCCGGTCCTCGATCCGACGGGCCGCCCGCGTGGATCGGTGGCGTGCATGCTCGACGTGACCGAACTGCGCCGTGCCGAGCGCGCGCTGCGCGAAGCGAGCCGGCGCAAGGACGAGTTCCTCGCCATGCTCGCCCACGAGCTGCGCAACCCGCTCGCGGCGATTCGCCACAGCCTGAGCGTGCTCCGCCTGGCTGGCGGCTCACCCGGCTTCGATGCAGCGCCGGTGTACGCCGTCATGGAGCGACAGCTGGCCCAGCTCGTCCGACTGGTCGATGATCTGCTCGAGCTGTCGCGCATCACGCGCGGAACCATCGAGCTTCGCGAAGAGCCGGTCGATCTGGCCATGGTCATCATGAACGCAATCGAAACGTGCCGGCCGCTGATCGACGCACGACAGCACCACATCCACGTCGATCTGCCGCCCGGCGTCATCGTCCGGGGCGATGCCGTCCGTCTGAGCCAGATCTTCGGGAACCTGCTGAACAACGCCGCACACTACACCGAGCCGGGCGGCACCATCACGGTGACCGCCGCGCGCGACGGCCGCGATGCGGTCGTCTCGGTCCGCGACACGGGCATCGGGATTCCTGCCGAACTGCTGCCGCAGATCTTCGAGGTGTTCGCCCGCACGCGGCATCCGGGCCGCTCGAACGAAGGCCTCGGCATCGGCCTGAGCCTCGTGCAGACACTGGTGCAGATGCACGGCGGTTCGGTCGAAGCCAGAAGCGACGGTCCCGGCAGCGGCAGCGAGTTCGTGGTGCGCCTGCCCGTCATCGATGCAGCCGACGCCGCCTCGGACTCGTCGAAGGCCGACGCGCCCGGCGTCAGGCTCGAGCCCGAACCGCTTCCGCCGGTGCTCGTCGTCGACGACAACCGCGATGCGGCCGACAGCCTGCGGATGCTGCTGGAGCTCGCCGGGGCGCCGGTCGACGTGGCCTACGACGGCACGTCGGCGCTGGCGCTGCTGCAGTCGCGGCGCCCCGCCGTGGCATTCGTCGACATCGGCATGCCGGGCATGGACGGCTACGAGCTGGCGCGCAGGGTCCGGGCCGACAGCCGGCTGGCGCGCGTCACCCTCATCGCCCTTACCGGCTGGGGCTCCGACGACGACCGGCGGCGCTCGAAGGACGCGGGGTTCGACCACCACCTCGTGAAGCCGGTCGACTTCGAGACAGTTCGAACCCTGCTTCGAACCGTGGACACGAGGTCGGACTGACGCGGGAGATTCCCGCTGGCGTCTCCCTTGCATCGCCTCCCTGCCATCGGAGTTGTGCGATGCCCATCCGACGCCCGAGGGGCGCGGCGTTCCCTCTTTCGGCAGCCGACGATCATCCTCCTGTAACCAGCGACTCCCCTGCCGCGGGCAATGGTGTCGTACGCCTGGCGGCCGGCATGGTGATCGCGGCCGTGCTCGTCGCGGCTCTGTACTTCGGTGCCGAGCTGCTGATGCCGATCGCGTTTGCCGTCCTGCTCGGCTTTCTGCTCGATCCCGCCGTCACGCGCCTGACGCGCATGGGGCTGCCGCGTATCGCCGCGGTGCTCGTCGTCATGGCGCTGGTCCTCGGATCGCTCGTCGCTCTCGGCGCGTACCTCACGAGCCACGTCCGCAGCCTTGGCGAGGAGCTGCCGGGGTACCAGTCGACGATCCGCACGAAGATCCGCGAGCTGCGCCGCACGACCAGCGGGCCGGGCATGCTCGACGGCGCGGTGGAAACGCTCGATGCCGTGCAGGAGGAAATGAACCGGCCCGCGCCGGGCGACACCGGCGATGCGGCAGGCGGGCCGCCGATGCGCGTCGAGGTCGTACCGCCGGCCGCCCAGCCGCTCGCTGTGGCCGGCGCGTGGATCGATCGCGTCAGCGGCCCGGCGACCTCGCTCGGCATCGTGATCCTGTTCGTCGCGCTGATCCTGCTCGATCGCAACGACGTGCGCGATCGGCTGCTCGTGCTGGTCGGCGCCGATCTGCATCGCGCGACCGACGCGCTCGATGAAGCCTCGCAGCGCATCGGCCGGTACCTGCGCATGCAGCTCATCGTCAACGTGACGTACGGCGTGCCGATGGCGCTGGGCCTGTGGTGGATTGGCGTGCCTGGCGCGATGCTCTGGGGCGCTTTCGCGACGATCATGCGCTTCGTCCCGTACATCGGGCCGCTCGTCGCCGCCGCCATCCCGCTCGTCCTCGCCTTTGCCGTCGATCCCGGCTGGTCGATGCTGCTCTGGACCGCTGCGCTCATCGTCACGCTCGAGCTCGTGAGCAACAACGTGATCGAGCCGTGGCTTTACGGCGAGAGCACGGGCCTGTCGGCCATGGCCATCATCCTGGCCGCGACGTTCTGGACGACGATCTGGGGGCCAATCGGTCTGGTGCTGTCGACGCCGCTCACGGTGTGCCTGTTCGTGCTCGGCCGCTACCTCGAACCGCTGCGCTTCCTGCGCGTGCTGCTCGGCAGCGAACCCGTGATGCCGATGCCCGAACGTCTCTACCAGCGGCTCATCGCCAACGACGTGATCGACGCGCGAGCCATGGCGGTCGATGCCGTCCTTCGCGTGCTGCCGCGCGAAGCCGGACCGGACGACGTGGCGCAGGCCGTCATCCAGTTCTATGACACGGTCGGCGTGCCTGCGCTGCGTCTCGCCAGTGAGCGGCACCGCGACATCGCCCGCACCGAACATCGGCTGCGAATCGCGAGCGGGATGGATCAGGTGATTGCGGCGCTCGCCGAGCGATTTCCCGTGCCGGTCGAGCCATCCGCACGCGTGCGCGTGATCTGTCTCGGCGCGCGGTGGGAGGTCGACGCCCTGGCGTCGGCCATGCTCGCCCACGCGCTGACGCTCTCGGGACATCAGGCCGTCGCCGTCAGCGCCGCCGCGCTCGACACCACTCAGCCCGGAATCGACGACGACACGGCGGACGCAGACGTCATCTGCATTTCGACGTTCAGTCCGCAGCCGGCGGCACAGCTGCGGCTGCTGGCGAGCCGGCTGCACCGGCTCCGGCCCGACGCGTGGATCCTGGCCGCCGCCTGGAGCGCGCCCGATACAGCACTCGACGGCACCGTACGCTCACGCACCGGCGTGGACGCGGCGGCGCGCAGCGTCCAGGAGCTCGTCCGCCACGTCAGCATCCTGCTTCATTCGGCCCGTCAGGACGGCTACGTCCCTGCCCCGATCCCCGACGACGAGGAGGAGCGCGCAGCCGCGCTGCGCGCGTCGGGAGTGCTCGAGCCGGTGCATGCGGCGGCCTGCCGCGACGCCGTGACGCTGGCCGCCAACGCGTTCGACGTCGACTACGCGCAGGTCGCATGGGTCGACCGCGACCGGGTTCACACCCCTGGCACGCTGGTGCCATCGCCCCCCGACGAGCCGGCCGACAGCCTGCCGCGCGCCCATTCGATCGACGCCTACGTCGTGAGCGAGGGGGGTGCGGTGGTGGTGGAGGACACGGCCCGCGATCCCCGATTTGCCGAAAACCCGAGACTGGCCTCGAACCGCATTCGCTTCTATGCCGGCGTGCCCCTGCGCGATGAGGACGGGCGGATCCTCGGCAGCTTCGGTATTCTGCATAGAGAACCCCGAGACATCGGGCCGGGCGAAATCGACGTTCTGGAGTCGATGGCGGCCGACCTCATGCAGCGCCTTCGCCGCGACGTGCACCTGGAGCAGGCCGCCGACGCCTGACCCGCACCGGGCTTCTGGAAGCCGTCGGGCTGAATCCTTTTCCTGCCGTCGGCACTCTGCATAAGCAGGAGATGACGGTTGCGGGACTGATTGTGACGTTTGGCGCCGGCGCCGCGCTCGGCCTGTTCGGCGGGGGCGGATCGCTGCTGATGGTGCCGGCCCTGGTCTACTGCTTCGAACGCCCGGCGCTCGAGGCCACGACGTATTCGCTGCTGGTCGTCGGCATCGTGTCGGCGCTCGGCGCGATGGTGCGGCACGGCCGCTCGCAGCTGCCTCTGCGGAAGGTGGCGCCTTTCGGCGTGCTGTCGATCGCAGCGTCGTACGCGATGCGGGCCGTGGTCGTACCGGTGCTCCCGGCCGTCGTACCGGCGGGGCCGTTCGCGCTCGAGCGCGACGCCCTGCTGATGATGCTGTTTGCCGTCTTCACGGGCGCGGCGGGCGTCATGATGGTCCGCCAGCGCTGTTGCGCATCGGGCCCTCGAACCTCGCCGGTGCTCGTGCCGATCGCGGCCATCGGCACGGGGGCGCTCACCGGACTGCTCGGCGTCGGCGGCGCGTTTCTCGTGCTGCCCGCGCTGGTGCTCCTGGTCGGTCTCGAAGTGGACGAAGCGGTCGGTGCGTCGCTCGTTCTGGTGGCCGCGCAGTCGCTGGCCGGCGTCGCCGGCGGCGCCCGGGCCATTGGCGCACTCGATCCGGCGCTCGCGGCGACGCTCACGGGCACGATGCTCGCGGGCCTGACGCTGGGTCTGTGGATCGGCCGGCGGGTCGCGCCCGTCCAGGTCAGGCGCGCCTTCGGGGTGCTCACGATTGCGGTGGCTGTCGCCACGGCCGTCCAGCAGCTGATCTGAATCCTTTTCGCCGGCCCGCGACTCTGTCATTACATGAAGGACTCGACGATTCGACGCATTTCACCCGACGAGCTCGATGCCGCGCGGCACGGCGCTGCCCCGCCGCAGCTCGTCGACTGCCGGTCCGCCGCGGAATTTGCGGGCGGACACGTGCCGGGATCGGTGAATATCCCGGTTGAGGAAATGAAGGCGCGCCTGGACGACATCGATCCGTCGCGCCCCGTGGTGTTCATCTGCGCGTCGGGGCGCCGTGCCTCGATCGCAGCCGGGCTCGCGGAATCGGGCGCCGACGTGGCCGTCCTCGACGGCGGTATCGGCGCCTGGACGACGAGCGGCCGGCCGCTGGTCGGCGCGCGTCGCCCGACCTGGTCGATCGACCGTCAGGTGCGCTTCATTGCGGGCGTGCTCGCGGCGATCGGAGGGCTTGGCGCGCTGCTGATTGATGCCCGCTGGGCGATCGTGCCGGTCGCGCTCGGTATCGGGCTGGCCGTCGCCGCAGCCGCGAACAACTGTGTCCTGGCATCGCTGCTGATGCAGATGCCGTGGAACCGGAGGCAGGCATGATTCTGAGGCACATCTACGAACGATCGATCGCGCAGTCGGCCTACCTCGTCGGCTGCGCGCAGACGGGCGAGGCGGTCGTCATCGATCCGCACGTGGACATCGAGCGCTACATCGAGGCGGCGCGGGCCGAGGGCCTGCGCATCGCCGCCGTCGCCGAAACACACATTCACGCCGACTACGTGTCGGGCGCCCGTGCCCTGGCCGAGGCCACCGGCGCGACGCTGTATGTGTCGGGCGAGGGCGGACCCGAGTGGCAGTACACCTTTGCCGGCGAGCCGCACGTGCGCGTCCTGCACGACGGCGACGTCTTCGAGATCGGGCGCATTCGGCTGCAGGCGGTGCACACGCCCGGTCACACGCCGGAACACCTCATCTACCTGGTGACCGACGGCGCCGCCGGCGATCATCCGCTCGGCGCGTTCACGGGTGATCTGCTCTTCGTCGGCGACATCGGCCGCCCCGACCTGCTCGAGCGCGCGGCGGGCCTGAAAGGGACGATGGAAGCCGGCGCGCGAACGCTGTTCGCATCGCTCCGCAGGCTCGACGCGCTGCCGGATCACCTGGTGATCTGGCCCGGTCACGGCAGCGGTTCGGCGTGCGGCAAGAGCCTGGGCGGCGTGCCGGTCTCGTCTCTCGGTTACGAGCGGCTCACCAACTGGGGCCTGCGTGAGCGCGACGAAGCGGCGTTCGTCGAGGCCGTGCTCTCGGGCCAGCCGGAGCCGCCCATGTACTTCGGCGAGATGAAGCGCGTGAACAAGTACGGTGAGCCGGCCTGGACCGGCGCCGCGTTCCCCGAGCTCGACGATCGCCACGTTGGCGCCGCACTCGACGCCGGCGAGCTCGTCGTCGACGTCAGGACCACAACCGGTTCGGAACCGACACTGCCCGGCGCCCTCGTCGTGCCGTTCGGCGCGAACTTCGCCACCTGGGCCGGCTCGGTCGTTCCCGCGGCCACGAAGCTCCTGCTGCTGGCCGACGACGCCGCGCGGGCGCGCGAGGCGGCGCGGGTGCTGGCGATCGTGGGCCGGCGCGACGTAGCGGGCTGGATTGCCCCCGCAACGTTCACCGCGTGGCAGCGTTCCGGCGGACGTGTCGACGAACCGGCAGTCGTGGACACGATCGAGCCGGGCGATCTGCCGCTCGACGTGCGCAGCGGCACCGAATGGGACGCCGGCCACATCGAGAACGCACGTCACGCGCCGCTTGCCCGGCTGTCGGAATACGCGGCCGATCTCGACCGCGACGCGTCGATCGTCGTCTACTGTCAGTCAGGCGCGCGTGCGACCGTCGCCGCCTCGGCGCTGCGCCGTATGGGCTTCAGGCGCGTCGCCACGCTGCGCGGCGGCTACGAGGCGTTCGAACGCGCGGCCTGAAGCACCCGAGGTGCCACGGACCTGCGATAATTGGCCGTGTCCGACTTCGAGTCGCTGGCCAACGCGCACAAGGACGCCGTCTACCGGCAGCTCATCCGCACCTGCGGTAATCCGGACGACGCGGAAGACGTTCTGGTCGAAGCGCTGATGCGCGCCTACCAGAATCTCGATCAGCTTCGCGAACACACGGCATTCCGTGCCTGGCTCGCCCAGATCGGACGCCGCGTCTGCTGGCACCTCAGGCGGCGCGAAGAACTGCTCCCGATCGTTCATCTGTCGGCGCTCGAGACCGACGGGTTCCAGCCGGTCGATCCCGCGCCGCTGCCCGACGCCATCGTCGGCCGGCAGAGAATGCGGGAGCTGCTGCAGGAAGCGGTCGACCGGCTCGCGCCGGAGTACCGGAAGGTGTACGAGCTGAGGGATCTGCAGGGCTATTCGGGCGCCGAGGTGGCCCAGATGCTCGGCATCTCGCTCGCCGCCCAGAAGTCGCGGCTGCACCGCGCGCGAACACAGGTGCGCCGGTTCCTCGACCGCGCGCTGGCCGAAGCCGCCTGAGCCGGCCGGGCCCCGAAGGCTCCGGCCGGCCAGCTCATCAACGTCAGCTCACGCCTTCCGCCAGGATGGCGCGCGCCTTCTCGTCGGGATCGATCGCCACTTCGGTGGTCGAATCGAAGATCATCATCGCGCGGTTCGATTCGGTGAACGGCTGCCACTCCGGAAGCCCCGGGTGGTTCGGATCGCCCGTGCGGGCGAAGGCCACGAGCGCGCCGCTCATCTCGGCCGCAAGGCGCCGCGCCTCCTCGCCACCGCCAGTAGCCTGCAGACACAGGTCGACGTTGTCGAACCAGAACGCCAGGTCCTGACAGTGGAACGCCAGCGGACGACCGTCGAGCACCGGCGTCTTCCAGCCGAACCAGTAGTGATAGACCGGCGCAGCCTGCTGCGCGGCCTTGCGTTCGGTCTGCAGGATCGCGCCGCGGCGGAAGACGTCGGCGCCAATCAGCCCGCGGACCTCGAACGGCTTTGCGTCGGGGAAGATGTCGCGATACGCCTCGATCGCGCGCGACGTGCGGTCGCCGAGCTGCTGCGTCAGCTGGTCCGTCACCTCGTCCCACGTCAGCCGGTGCGCGTCAGGCTGATCGATGCCGGTCGTGAACTCGTGGAACGTGTTCCCGACGAGGAACGGCACGTTCGCCGAGAGGGACGGCGCTTCCGGATCGAACGGCGTTTCGGGCAGCACCGTGCCGTCGACCACCGGCTGCCAGCCAAGATTGATGACGGGCGCCGCACCCGGCACGGGGAAGCGGAACGCGATGACCTTCTGCTGCGCCGCAAGTGCCGCCCGCAGCAGCGTGTCGGCATCGACCTCGTGCAGGCGGCTCACCTGCGACCGGCCGATGCCCAGCTCCTGCATGACGGCGGCCGTCAGCTGCTGCGCCTGGTCGGGCGTGTTCGCCGCGATGAACGATCCGCTGATCGCCACCGCCTTGTGGAACAGCCCCTGCGCGGCCGGCATCGCCATGAGCGTCGTTACCTTCCCGCCGCCGCCCGACTGGCCGAAGATGGTCACGTTGCCGGGATCGCCGCCGAAGTTGGCGATGTTGTCGCGGACCCACTCGAGCGCCTGCACCAGGTCGAGCATGCCGACGTTGCCCGACTGGGCGTAGCGATTGCCGTCGATGCCCGACAGGTCGAGGAAGCCGAAGACGTTCAGGCGGTGGTTCATCGAGACAAGCACGACGTCGTGCTCGCGCGCGAGCCGCTCACCGTCGTACGGGCGCAGCTCCTGGCTCGATCCCGACGCGTAGCCGCCGCCGTGAATCCAGACGAGCACCGGGCGCCGGCCGGCGCCGACCGACGGGGTCCAGGCGTTGATCCGCAGCATGTCCTCGCCCGTGAACCCGTCGTCCCACTGGTAGAGGAACTGCTCTTCCTGGTTGACCCAGCCGGCGCGCGGCGGATGCGGGCAGACCGGCCCCCAGGCCACGGTCGGCCGCACCCCGGTCCACGGCGTCGGCGGCCGCGGCGGCATGAACCGGTTGCCGCCCGCCGTGGTGTCGCCGTACGGAATGCCCTTGTAGACGTAGACGCCGTTGCGTACGAACCCGCGCACGCGGCCGGCCGTCGTCTCGACGATGGCCGAATCGGGCGTCTCGACCACACCGTCGACCGCCGACGATCCGCTCGGTCGCCGGACCGTCGACGTCGTGCCCGACTGACACGCCGCCGTGCCGAAGGCGGCCGACGCGCCGGCCAGCAGCGCGGCGTGCTGCATCCAGCGCCGCCGGTCCAGTCCCGCGGCGGTCAAACTCTCCCTGTCCTTCGTGCTCATCACGGAATCTCCTGATAGTGGTGCCTAGCCGGCCGCGACAGTCTACCGGTTCGCGAGCATCGGACGGAACGGGTCTGCTGCCGATGAGGACGGAAGCGGTCACGTCCGCGGCTCGAACAGCGCGCCACCGCAGCTATCGCGGACGGACGGGAATGTCGTAGTGGTAGACCTCTTCGCGCACGCCGAGCGACTCATAGAGGGCGACGGCCGGTGCGTCCGGCGGATCGGCCTGCACGTAGATCACCCACGCGCCGAGTCCGGCCGCGATCCCCTGCAGGTCACGCACGAGGCCGGTGGCAATGCCTCGGCGCCGGTACGCGGCCCGTACGCCAAGGTCGTAGATGTAGACTTCGCTTCTCTCCTGTTCGAACTTGCGGAGCTCGTAGGCGGCGAGGCCACCGGCAACATGATCGCCCTCACGCGCCACAAGCGCGATAAACGATGGGTCTGCCAGCAGCCGGCGCAGGTAGTCGTCCGACGGCTGCCGCGACAGGTAGGTCTCCGGATCCTCGAAGACTTCGGCAAAGACCGCCAGCAGTTCCCGCATCACAGCCACGTCGTCAACGCCGAGGCGATCGATCGTGAACACGCTCATGTCCCATCATCCGTCAGCCGGGAGGCAACGCGCGCGCACGGATCTGCGCACGTCCGGCCGACCGGCGGCGGGTGACCGGCAACGACGACGGCGCGCAGGCTTCGACAGGCCGTCATCCGCCGATCGCGACGACACTCCGTCCCGGCAGAATCCACCGGTCTCCCCTATTCGTCACGGACCGGTTCCCAGGCGCCGGCAGGACGGTCGAGCTCGTCGCGCGGAAACAGGTCGGTGTTGAAGTCGGTGAGCGTGCTCCGATCGAAGTCCGGCCCGTACCTCGCGAGCTCGACCAGGTAGTGGTCGAGCGGGTCGTCGATCGGAATCCCGGCCCGCTCGTAATACGCACGGACGTCCGGGACGTCGAGTCGCGCCCGCACGGCCGCGCGATCGAACGGAATCGGGTCGACACTGCCGATGAGGAGGTCGGGCAGGACGAGCACGTAGGGAAAGACACGCACGAATGCGTTGTGCACGCGCCTGGTCGGCGACCAGGTCACCGCCAGTCCGTTCGGGCGCAGCCGCGATCGCAGCAGTTCGAAGTAGCCGTCCGAGAAGAGATTGCCCGAATACGCGCTGGTCGGCCTGAGCGCGTCGGCTTCGACGATGTCGAAGCGCGCGTCGGTCCGCATGAGGAAGAGTCGTCCGTCGCCGGCCACATGCCGGATGCGGGGATCGGTCAGCAGGCCCTGGAGTCCCGCATCGGGAAAATCCGTTGCGAGCCTCTGGAGCGTCACAAGCTGCGGAGTGACGATCTCGATAGCGGTGATTGTCCCGATCTGCGGGCGTCCGGCGGCCGCGTATACGGTGTCGCCCGATCCGAGGCCGATGATGGCGAGGTCCTTCGGGTCAGGGTGAATGAACGCCGGAAGCAGGCCCAGCGCGGTGTGGACGCCCCCGTACGGGATCCAGCTCTGCCCGATGCCGTTGACGAATACCGTGACAGCCTGATCGTCGCGGCGTAACACCGACAGGCCGGTGGCGTCCTCGGCGAAGACCAGCCTCCGGCCGGCGGCGCCGTGCAGCGTCGACCAGAGGGCGCCGGCGTCGGGCAGCAGCCACAGCGATGCGGCAACGACAACCGTCGGCAATGCGATGCTCCAGCGGGTCGACGCGAGACGTCCGCGCGCCGGCTCGCCGTGGCCCCGCTGCATCACGAAGGCGAGGACCGGAAATGTCAGGCTGACCGCCAGCAGCGCGCGCATCGTGCCGGTCGTGCCGAGCGCGCTGAGCGCGAGCCATCCGGTGGCGAGCGTCCCCGCCGCGCTGCCCGTGATGTTGGCGAGCAGCAGGGCGCCGACACGCCGCCCGAGCCGCGCGAAGTCGGTCTGCACGACGCGCTGCAGGACGGGGAACGAGAAGCCCATCAGGAAGGTCGCCGGCCCGACCAGCAGCGCGGGTACGGCCACGTACAGCAGGAGCGCCTCCCATGGCAGATGGCTGGCGGGATCGGTGAAGACGCGTCCGTCGAGCCACGGTCGCAGCTGCAGCCGCCGCATCACCTGCCCCACCTCGAGCGGCTCGTAACCCGCCAGGTAGGTCCGCAGCCACTCGACGCGGTCGGCCAGCGCCACGAGCACGAGCAGCGCCGCGCCCGTCGCGGCTCCAATCGCGCCCTGCAGGGCAAGGAACGCCTCCGCGGGGCGCCGGAAGCGGCCGGCGAAGCGGCTGCCGGCAAGCGAGCCGAAGCCGAGCCCGCCGAGGTACACGGCGAGCAGCGTGCCGAAGGTGAACGCGGTCGATTTGACGAGCACGCCGAGCAGGCGGAACCAGACGATTTCGAGTGACAGCGCGAGGAAGCCGGCGAGCCCGTAAACGACGGCCCAGACGGCAAACGACGGTCGCCATCCACCGGCGAGCTGTCCGCCGTCACGCGGCCCGGCGCTGTTGCCGCCGCCTCGCTGGGCCTGCGGCTCACCTCCGACGACGGTGGGAACCATCGCCTCGGCCGGCGTCGACTGCCGGAGCGACCACGCCACGACCGCCGCGCAGACGAGGTTGACGAGGGCACCGACGCGGAGCGAGCCGGCGAGACCGAACCGCGGCAGTACGAACCAGGTCGCCGTCAGGGCACCGGCGGCCGCACCCAGCGTGTTCAGCCCGTAGAGCTGCCCGATGCGCACCGGCGCACGGTCGAGCCGTTCGGTCATCGCCCGCGCCAGGAGCGGCAGCGACACGCCCATGAAGAACGTCGGCCAGAGCAGCGCGACGAAGAGGACGAGCACGGTGACCGGCGCCGGCAGGTCCAGTGGTCCGAGGCGCGCGTACAGCACGTCGTAGAACAGCACATGGCTGAAGGCGCCGAAGGCCGCAATGGCCGTCTCGGCAAGCGCGAACAGCCGCAGGCAGCTCTGCGCCGATCGGCGATCGGCCAGGTGGCCGCCGCCGAGATGCCCGAGGCCGAGGCCCGCCATGAAGGCGGCAATCACCAGCGTCGACGAATAGACGTCGCTGCCCGAGAACAGCATGAGCAGCCGCTGCCAGACAATCTGGTAGAGCAGCGCGGCGGCTCCCGACAGCACGAAGACCCAGCGGGCGGCAGTCTGCGACAGCAAGGCGGCTACAGCCTACTGCAGCCCGGCTCCGACCCGTCCGGGACACAATGCGAAAGATGACTGAACACGGCCATGCCTGCAGCCGCCTGCGGGCGTCATGGCCGGGAGACAGGTAGCGACATGGACATCACACGGAACGGATCGCAGCCTTCGACGATCGGCCCTGCGGGGTGGTTTACCGGGATGGTGCGCATCGATCCGCTCTTTGAGCGCGAAGAGCCGTCGCGCGTGGTCGGCGTGCACGTGACGTTCGAGCCGGGCGCACGGACCGCCTGGCACACGCACCCGCTCGGCCAGACGCTGATCATCACGTCGGGCGTCGGACGCGTGCAGCGCTGGGGCGGCCCGATCGAGGAAGTCCGCCCCGGCGACATCGTCTGGTTCGCGCCGGGTGAGAAGCACTGGCACGGCGCGTCGCCGACGAACGCGATGACGCACATCGCCATCCACGAGAAGGTCGACGGCAAGGCCGTCGACTGGATGGAACAGGTGAGCGACCAGCAGTACCAGTCGGAGTCGCCGGGCTACTTCTGAGGCCGCCCGATCGGATCGACGGCCGGGCGGTCGGTGCGGGTGGGACCCGATCGTTCGTCGACGAAACGGCGCCAGAAGCGAGCGTCGGGCCAGCGGCGCGCCGCGCGCCGGTACAGGTCGAGCCGCTGCTTCTCGTACCGGCGTGCGATTGCCTCGAGCTCGATCGCCGCGCGGCTCCACGCCTCGTCGTCGCCGCCGAGGGCGCGCAGAACGACATCTGCGCCGTGGCACGCCGAGCGGAGCGCCGACGTCAGGCCGTCGCCGCCGATCGGATCGCGCGCCAGCGCCGCATCGCCGATGGCGATCCATCCGGGCCCGGCAGCGGGCGACGTGACCCAGGTGGCCGACCCGATGATCGCGTCGAGGCGCGGGTTGCCAACGCGACGCGCGTGGATCGGCGCGCCGGCGAGCGATCGACGTGCGGCATCTTCGTAGCGTCCATCGGATACGAGCGAGAAGTCGGTCATCCACCCGGAGAAGAGCCGTCCGTTCAGCAGCGGTGCCGAGTACCACCACCCGTCGGCCACCGCCTCGACGATGAGTGCGTCGGGCTCGACCGGATCGGGATCCGTCGTGCCCGTGACCAGGCAGAGATTGTCAATGCGACGTCGCGGGGCCAGCCGGACGCGCCGCGACGTGCGTCCCGTCGCTACCACGAGACATCGCGCGTCCACCGCACGACGACTTCCTTCGGCATCATCGGCGACCTCGACCTGCCAGCCATCGTCGGTGCGATCGACGCGTTCGACCGAACCGCGCGCGACGTCGACGCCCTCCTGCCGGAGCCGATCGCGGAGCCATAGATCGAACCGGGCCCGATCGACGTGCCATGCGGGCCCCGAGGCATGCAGGGTGAACACCGTCCACTCGGGCTCGGGGCCATCCCAGGCCGCGGCCATGACCGAACACGGCCAGGTCAGGTCGAGTGGCATGCGCTCCCAGAGGTCTTCGTTCTCGAGGATCGTTCGCCCCTCGGGCGACATGATCTCGGCAGCTTCGACCCGCCGCGGCTGCTCGCGATCGACGACGAGCACACGGGTGCCGGCGCGGGCGAGCCGGAGCGCGGTCACGGCACCGGCGGGTCCTCCTCCGGCAACGACAACGGTGTAGTCCATCTCGAGCGTCGG
>ERZ777003.1008-NODE-1008-length-47798-cov-6.864525_pt1 | contig 47798 bp, 42 predicted proteins | sample MGYA00374956_ERZ777003 | MGnify/ENA primary metagenome ERZ777003 (study PRJEB29302, sample SAMN06268252) | bioreactor metagenome | isolation source: Joint BioEnergy Institute, California, USA | place: USA:Joint BioEnergy Institute, California, USA | collected... | reverse complement strand
GATCGATTTTGTTTCGGCTGATACAGGCTGGGCGAGCAGCGAAAATGTGCTCTATCGCAGCGACGACGGCGGACACACATGGCAAAAGATCGCGGATTTCCCCGAGCGGATTCGCAACATCGACTTTCTCGATGAAAACTATGGTTGGCTGCTCAATATCCACGAGTTGTACTATACCGAAAATGGCGGTGCCACATTCCAAGCGGTGAGAAGCGCATGTGGCGCACCCGCCGAGCCAAACGGGCCTATCTCAGTGACAGGCTACGGACAGATTTGGCAGAGCTGTCCGATCATAGGCGAAGCCGGCATGCGGCCCAATAAGCTCTATCGAAGCGATAACAATGGCGCCGATTGGGAGGTTGTTGCCGATTATAACTATCTAGACCGCGATGCATACCGCCTACCAAATCACGCCTATATCTACGAATTGAACATGTTGGATTCCCAACAGGGCTGGTTTTTCGTGTACTATCGCCACTATACCGATGGAACACCGCCGAGTACCCTCTTTAAATTAAGCAACGCAGGACAGAGCTGGGAACAACAAAACCCTATCGCCGAAGGTCGAGTGCAAAGCCTCAATATGCTCTCAGAGAGGTTAGGCTTTGTAGTGAGCAATCAGGAACAGATCTCACAACTGCTCAAGACCGAAGATGGCGGCCTAACTTGGAAGGTGATCTATCAACGCTAAGCGTGCAAGCTGCCTTTGCATTGGCTCTGCCGATCAGCAAGTCTTCATAACCATCGCCTACAAAATAAGGCTCTCGACTACAACCAATCCGTAGTCGAGAGCCTTATTTCGTGTAATCTTATGCCTTTATTAATCCAAAAAATTAAGCCATCGGCTGATTTACGCTCTTCCAGACACTATTTGATTACAACTTGAAATATCTGGAAACTTTTTGTAATCCTAAACGTATAGCATAATACAGAGTCTCATAGCTAAAACCTATGTCATTGAAATAGCTAACGAACTAAAATCAGCGGACGAACTCAAGCAGCCAATCGCGAGCAAACAAGAGTGCACACTTTAAGGCCACTTGTAGGCCCCTTTGCGACAATGAGGCAAATGCATGGATAAAGAAGCGAAAAACTCCCAAAAAACTATCGCTCGGGCCTTGGCGATCCTCTTTTTGTGTATATGTGGTTCGGCAATTATCGTATTACTGCTTCTGCCTTTTGGTTACAACTTTACTGTTACATGGCTCTATTCGGTTATCTACCTCGGGTATTTCCTGTTGCTCTTAGGTACGGTCTATACCTGTGCTAAATGGTGGCTTTTGCGTAACAGCAAGCAGGCGCCCCCTTTTAGCCTCGCAGCAGCCTTGCTATCTGGCTCTATCGGCATAACACTCTACTTCATAAGGGATCTCTTTCTTTGGTGAGAGCTCAATATGCTACTTTGCCTGATCTTCATCTATATAGGCCTAGCTTTCGTAATCTTTGCGAATCCCAACCTCAAAGCCTTTAGAATCCCAATTACGATCTATATAACACTTCTACTGAGCGTTTATGGTCTCATATTATTCGAAGACCAGCTTCAGCTCAGCCCACAAAGCCATGCTTTGCTCCAAACGAGCCAATTTATCTTGACCCTGCTGACGACACCTCTGATTATTGGGCTCTCTCTTATCAATAGGCCTAAGACGCGAACTGAACAAAAATCATTAACAGAACACCTTAAAGAACTATTCCAAAGGCCTAACGCCGATTAAACTGCTTGAACATGGGGAGGAACGTATGGCGATCATCAAACAGCTCTTTACTCGCAAATATTTCTGGATCGTTGTTTTGGTCGCCGTTCCGCTCTATTTTCTATTCCTTGCCAGGCCTGTCCAAATGCTCGAATTAAACTTCCAGCGTTGGCGTTGGCAGCAGTTTGGGCCTGCAAACTATGATGCCTCATTTCATCGCCTCGCTCTGTGGTATGGCGGTAGCCCACCATATCGAGCCTCGATCAGCGTGCGCGATCATCAGCTTGTTTCAGCCTATAACATCGACCGTGAACAAGAGATGAATGCAGAAATGATCGAGGCAGACTCATATTTGCAGATCGAACAGCTTTTTAAAGCAATCGAACATGCCCTAGAACGCAATGCCAATAGCGTGTTTGTTTGGTACAATTTTAGATATGGCTATCCGAGCTATATCAACCTAGATTACAAACGGAACACCGCTGATGATGGACTAACCATCGAGGTTGAATCATTCCAAGTAGTACCTTAGAAGCGTAGATTGCCGCTGATGGAGGCTGGCTTGCAGAAGGAGCACCCTTCTCCCGCTTTTGGCGGGAGAAGGGCAGGGGATGAGGGTGGGCCAGCCCTGTTTAGTAGCCAGAGGCGGACGCGGTACACGCCGAATGGGAGCTAGAAGCCTATCCGCCAAAAAAGAAAAAGAGAAGGAAGAATCGCGCGATTCGCCCCTCTCTTTTTATTTGCTAAAACTAGCGCAAGCCTGCGAAGAGATCTTCCTCGACTTGGCCCTCGGCATAGGTTGGCGCTGCGAGACGGCTCTTCACCAAGCTGAAGTATTCGTGGCTGAAGAACTCTTTGCGCAGCTCGACCGGGACGCCTAACATAAAGCGCTCGGGCAAGATCTGCGAGCGGTGCACGTACATGGCCGAAGCCTTGTGCTGCAGGTAGTCGCTGATATCGATCTTGGTGGTCGCCTCTTGATCGGGCACGGTGAAGCGGTTGATATCGAAGTTGGGATTGTCGAGCGGCGTCTGCATGCCCAGCTCCTTCATCCGCTCCCACGCGGAAAGCACGGCTTTGCGCGGCGAGCAGGTATAGTAGAGCTTGCTGGGCGTCCACGGCTCGCCCGCGTCGCTGTAGCGCGAAGCGTCGCCGGCCGCATCGAAGGCCGCAACGGTGGCCTTGTGGCAGGCGATATGGTCGGGGTGGCCGTAACCTCCGAACTCGTTGTAGCTAATCAGCACCTGCGGCTTATAGTGGCGCACCAGCTTGACCAAACGGCCCGTTACCTCGTCGGGATCGGCTTGATGCATACAATCGGGGTGGTTATTGCTCTCTGTACCGGCCATGCCCGAGTCGCGGTAGCCTAAAATCTCGAGGTTGGTCACACCCAAAATAATGGCGGCTTCCTCAAGCTCGGCGGTGCGGAAGCGCCCGAACTGGGCACGCACCTGCGGCAGATCAAGCTCGGGAACCACGATCTCGCCCTCTTCGCCGCGCGTTGCGGTCACCAAAACGACCCGAACTCCCTCTTCGCTGTATTTGGTAATAATCCCACCCGTGCTGATACACTCATCATCGGGGTGGGCGTGTACGATCATGAGGGTTAAAGGCTCAGACATAGCTAGAATGCCTTTCTATTCAGGGCAAACAGAACCAGCGTGGGGGTTAGCAAGGAATTATAGCACGCCTTGCATAAGCTTTCGAGCGGGCAAAAGAGCAAATCTCGTCGAAGCGCGCCAGCCAAATTGTGTATAATGAAGAGAAATACTATCGCTGTTTCTCTAAAAGTTTTTTGTGTGTTTCGGCTTGTGTTAGAGGTAGGATAATGAGCACCGAGATTGATTCAGATGTTCCTCAGTTGATTCAAGAAGGCAACGCAGCCCTGCGCGTCGGCGACATGCACACGGCGCGTCTGCGCTTCCGACGCGCCACCGAGCTCGATAGCCAAAACGTGGCTGCCTGGCTAGGGCTCGCCGCTGCTGTGCGCCCCTACAGCGAAAAACGCGACGCCTTCCAGCGCGTCTTAGCGCTCGATCCGACGAATCAAGAGGCACGTCTAGGTCTCGAGTATGTCGAAGCGAAGATCGCCAACGGAGAGATTATGGCGCTGCCTGATCGGCGCGAACGCTTCTATGCTCAGATACCTCCCACCGAGACGAGCCAAAGCACACCCACGTCTGACTCGCTGACCCAAACTACAACAGCCCGCCCAGAGGTTGAATTCTGCTATCGCCATCCCGACCGCGAAACAGGGCTGCACTGTTCGCTCTGCGACCGCCCGATCTGCGCTCAGTGCGCTGTACCTGGCCCAGTCGGCCAGATCTGCCCCGAATGCGCGCGCGAACGCCGCCCGAGCAACTACAAGGTCAATGCGCGCGACATCATCGTGGCCGGACTGGTCGCGTTTGTGGTCACCCTGCCCATTTCGATTCTATTAGGCCTCTTCTTGCGCGGCTTTTTCGCAATCATCATTCTCCTTATGTTAGGCCCGGGCATGGCCGAACTGATCGTACGGGCCGTAGAGCGCACCACCAACATGAAGCGCGGCCGCACCATGCAAGTCACCGTCGGCATCGCGATCGGCCTAGCCTGTCTGATCGCCTTCGGCCTGTTTCCAAACCTGTTCGTTTTGGGCATCTTCGCCTTTTTGGCGATCAGCACCGCGGTCGCGCGCCTGCGCTAGCACAACAAATCGAGCCAGAAGAACGAAAAGAGATGGCTTGTGGGCCATCTCTCTTTGTTTGTTTGAACAATGTTGGCGGAGAGGCTTCTAGCCCCCATTCGGTCCTCACCGCGTCCGCCTCCGGCTACCAGAGCGACTAGCCCACCCTCATCCCCGACCCTTCTCCCGCATTGCGGGAGAAGGGAGTCTGATCCTACTAAACCCAAAACTCGTTCTACAAACAACCCGCGTACAGTAGCAAAAAACTCAAACCACATCCATTTAAAGGCTTGCGCCTTTATTCCGTGAATAGTCAAGTTCCACTCTGCCGAAGGCCAAATACGATCCCGCCATGCTTTAAGCGCTTAGGCATCTTTGGGCTTGGGGGCAAGGCGGGCCAGCAAAATGCCGAACTCATAGAGCAGATACATCGGGAGCGCCAGCAACATCAGGTTGATCGGGTCGCCAGTCGGCGTGATGATGGCCGCGATGATGACGATGATAACCAGCGCATAGCGTCGAAACGCCGCTAGGCTCTGAGCTTTCACCAGACCCAAAGCCGCCAAAATGTAGATCACAACCGGCATCTCAAAGACGATTCCGCCGACGAGCAGCAGCCTGGTTACTAAGTTGATCAGCGAGGAGAGAGAAGGAACGATAGGCGCTATTCGCTGGTCGCCGAAGGTGATAAGAAATTGCACCGCTGTGGGCACGATGATATACCAACTAAAGGCCACGCCCGCTAGAAAGAAGAGCGTCACAAAGGGCAGCGCCCGATAGAGGTAGCGCTTTTCGTGAGGTAAGAGGCCGGGCGAAATAAAAGCGATGATCTGATAGACGATCATCGGCATAGCCAAGATCACACCCACAGTCAGAGCGACTACCATATAGCTGGTAAAGACCTCGGTCGAGGTTAGACCCTGAGTGGGCGGACCATTGCTACCATCGCGGCCAGTAACGGTCACCACAATGTAGCTGACAAGCTGGGGAGGCCCTAACACCAAAAACACACCAACGCCCATACCGATAATGATCGCAATACCGATGTAGATCAGACGCTGACGGAGCTCCATCAGGTGCTCCATCAATGTCATACCTTCTTCCTCGTCCTGTTGCGCACTTGGAGCAAGGTGTTGTTGATCAAGGGGTATCTGTGTGCTCATCACGGTCCCTTTTCTGCATCCCTTTCTGCAATGCAAATAAAACAAATAAGGCCTATGAAACTCCGTTACGAGCTTCATAAGCCTTTGTTATCGCTATCTGATCGCCTTGAAAAGCCACGAGATCTTCCAGATCCATACCTTTCCTCTGGCTTATATCTGCAAGTTGTATCAGGTATCTAGTTAGGCATCCTTCCGTTTCGGCGCTAGGCGAGCTAAGATCACACCGAATTCGTAGAGCAGATACATAGGAAGAGCCATCAACATCAGGTTGATCGGATCACCGGTGGGTGTGATGATCGCTGCAATAATGACGATAATAACCATCGCATAGCGCCGGAAGTCGGCCAGCTTTTTAGCTGTTACTAAGCCCATGGCCGCCAACACATAGATGATAATTGGTAGCTCAAAGACCAATCCGTTCATCAGCAAAAGCGTGGTCACCATTTTGATCAGCGACGAGAGCGATGGCTTGATCTCGGTGATCGTGTTGTTGCCGAAGCCCAACAGGAACTGAATCGCGGTCGGAACGGTGATATACCAACCGAAGGCAACCCCAAATAGGAAGAAGAGTGTTACAAAGGGAATAGCGGTAAAGAGATAGCGCTTCTCGTGAGGCAAAAGGCCCGGAGCAATAAAAGCGATCAGCTGATAAACGATGATCGGCATTGCTAGAATCACGCCGACCGTCAGTGCCACCAGCATATAGCTTGTAAAGACTTCGGTCGAGGTGAGACCTTGCGTAGGAGCCGAAACTGAACCATCGTTGCCTGTCACCGTGGTAACGATAAAGGTGACAAGTTGGGGAGGTCCAAGCACAAGGAAAACGCCAACCGCCATACCAATAATGACCGCAATACCCGCATAGACCAAACGCATGCGAAGCTCAAGCAGATGGTCCATCAGCGTCATGCCATCTTCTTCCTCGGGGGAGAGATGCTGTTGGTCAAGAGGCAGGTGTTGTTGGTCTAGGGGAACACTCATTGTTGACCATCCTTACAAAATCTCTTCGGGCTGATTCGGCTTAGACTGCACTCGCGACTGCTCTGAAGCAGTCACCGCCGCCGGTTCAGCTTCGGCCTCAACGAATTCAGCGGTTTCAGTCGGAGACTTCTCTGGATCGCTCGTTATGGCATCACGCTCTGTCGTTTGGCTCGCTTCGGCCTGCTCACTGATACGATCAACAGACTCAGGCCTAGTCTCGCTTGTCTCTCGAAGCTCGTCTGTTTCAGGCTGGGCCTCAGCGATCACTGCGCTTTCGACTTGAGCGGCCTCGCTTGAAGAAGTCGCAGTTTCTACCGCTTCGTTGGCATCATCCGCCTTCTGGCTCTCTTTAGATTCTAACTCACTTGAGGCAACAACCGCGACAGATTCGCTCTCTTCAGAAGCCGTCTCGTTTGAGGTAGTCTCTGCTTCAGCGCTTTCGCTGGCTGAAGTAGCTGTCTCGCTCTCTTCAGAAGCAGCCTCGCTTGAGGTAGTCTCTGCCTCAGCGCCCTCGCTGGCTGTGGCCTTGCTCTCAGCAGCCTCAGCGCTTTCGCTCTGCTCCGGCGTAACTGCGGCCGTTTCAACGCTTGTCTCAGCGACTCCGCTAGGAACAAAGACTTGAAGCGGCTCGCTGGCGGGCGACTGAGTTTCAGTCGTTTGAGCAGGCTGCCAATTTGCATCAAGAATACCACGTTCAAGCAGTTGATTCTGTAGCGATTGAAGACTGCTACGCAGTTCAGCGATTTGCTGAGTTAGCGCGGCCATCTCGTTATGCAAAGCTGCATCAGAAGACTGCGATGCGCTCGTTGTAGTTGTGGCAGCAGGCACAGCGCTTCCATTCGCAGAGCTGGAGCTTTCCGTAGCTGTCGAAGCACCGGCTTGCGAGCTTGCACTTGTTGTTGTGCTTGCACTTGTTGTTGTGCTCGCATTTGTTGCAGGTTGCTGATCACTCGTTGCAGGCGTTGTAGCACTGGTGTTGTTGGCGGTTGTCGATACTGCACCGGTTGTTGGTGTAGCCTTGGGATCAGCACGAATAAGAGCCTCCGTCTCGCGCTGAATCTCCTGCAGATCTTGACGTATATCAAGTTGCTGGCGCGCTTGGACCATCTCGTCACGAATCTCGATAATCTGTTTCTCGAAATCGCGACGCAATTCAGTCAGCATCTGTGCTTCAGGCGAGGTGTACTGCCACGCCAAAATACGTGCTACGAACCTGCCCAAGTTTCGACCGATCTGGGGCAAACGTTCCGGCCCAAAAATGATCAAACCAAGAACAGCGATTATGAGAAGTTCGAGCGGGCTAACACCAAAAAATTCCATAATGCTACATAAATAAAAAAGGGTTACGAGTGAGGCAGGCAGGGCGGCTTATGCCGCGCCGTTGAAGCCCCGGCTCGTAACCCTCCCATGCTGAAGAGCCATTACTTGCGTGTGCTTACCATGGAAGCAACACCACAGGGGTGTTGCAAGGGGCACGCCCTTTAGGCTTGCTCGGAGTGTGCGGCCAGATATTCGAGTGCATCACCGACTTTGAGGATCTTCTCAGCATCCTCATCGGGAATCTCAACTCCAAACTCTTCTTCCAGCGACATGATCAGCTCAACCAAGTCGAGCGAGTCTGCACCCAAGTCATCGGTGAACGACGCAGAAGGAACGATTGCGGCCTGATCAACACCAAGCTGCTCAGCGATAATATTCTTTAATCGGGTTTCGAGTTCAGGCGAGGCCATCGGCTCACCCCTTTCCTTATCAAATTATGATCGCCGCCCATCGACGTAGCGGCTTACGACGGTTCCTAAAACACCATTAACAAAACGGCTTGAATTGTCGCTGCCAAAGTGCTTGGCTAGCTCTACGGCCTCATTGATCACCGCTTTAATCGGTGTCTGCTCCGTATCATCAATAAGGATTTCGTAAAGTGCAATGCGCAATATAGCCTTATCGACGCCCGGCATCTGAGAGACAGGCCAGTTTGGGGCCGCCTCTTCAATGATTCGATCGAGATATGGGAAATGCTCCCAAACCCCATAGACCAATCGATGTAAGAAGCGCTTTCCATCGGGAGGAAGCTCTTCGTCTTGGAGATAACGCTCCAAGGTCGTATCGATGGCATGGTCGGTTGCATCGACCTCAAACAATAACTGCATCGCCGCAATGCGGACGCGATGGCGCAGGCTAGCCATGCCCCACCTCCACATCTTGAACATAAACGTTCACTTCGCGTACAACCAAGCCGACTAAGTCACGAATGACTGCGGAGACCGTTGCTTGTACAGCGATTCCGAGTTCCAACAAATTAATGTCGGGGGCGGCGATGAGGTAACAGTCTGCCACTACCGTGCTATCGATAACCTGTACACGCACTCCCGTATCGGTAAAGTGAGACCGGCGATAGCTCCTTGACCATGGAGGTACTGAGCCAAGACGGACTACACCTGGGACTTGGCGAGCCGTGATACTTATTAGCTCTGTTAGCACCTGCGGGGCTACTGTAACGTTTCCTTGTGGCGGCATGCCCGTGCTCAGTTTTTCCACCGGCGTAAGAGATCGGCAACGTATGTGGTAGATACCTCACCGTTACAAAACACCGTGTCATCAAGCAAAGCAAGCTGGAAAGGTATTGTCGTCGCCACGCCGGTAATTATACATTCGTTCAACGCACGCTTCATTCGCGCCACAGCCTCTTCACGATCACTTCCCCAAACGATAATCTTTCCAAGAAGTGAATCGTAAGCTCCAGGAGGTGTATATCCCGCATACAGGTGCGAGTCTACGCGCACTCCAGAACCACCAGGCGGTAAAAAGAATTCGACTTCACCACCTGCCGGCAGAAAATCACGCCGAGGATCTTCGGCATTGATCCGGCATTCGATCGCGTGCCCGTGTATTTTAACGTCATTCTGGCTCAACGTCAAGCGTTCACCAGCGGCAATCCGCAACTGCCACTTGACCAAATCGATCGACGTGACCATCTCGGTAACGGGGTGCTCGACCTGAATACGGGTATTCATTTCGATAAAGTAGTAGTTCCCCGCTTTATCCATCAGGAATTCGAGCGTGCCAGCATTGACATAGCCGATCGACTTAATACCACGGATCGCATCTTCGCCCATACGACGTCGCAACTCTTCGTTGACGGCGGGCGAGGGTGCCTCTTCGACGATCTTTTGGTGGCGGCGCTGAGCCGAACAATCGCGCTCACCCAGGTAGATGGCGTTACCATAGGCGTCGGCCAAAACCTGAATCTCGACATGGCGCACGTCGGTCAGGTACTTCTCCAAAATCAAGTCGCCCCGACCGAAGGCGGCCTCTGCTTCGGCGCGCGCTACATGGAAGGATTTCGCCATCTCGGCTTCTTCGTGAACCACGCGCATACCCCGCCCGCCGCCGCCAGCGGTCGGCTTCAGCAGCACTGGGTAACCGATCTTTTGGGCCAGCTCGATCGCCTCATCAAGGTCGCGCAACTCACCATCCGAGCCGGGCACAGTCGGCACACCAGCCGCGCGCATCGTGCGGCGACCTTGGGCCTTATCGCCCATCAGGCGAATAACATCTGCGCTCGGGCCGATAAAAGTCAGGTTACACTCGGCACAGATCTCGGCGAAGTAGGGGTTTTCCGACAAGAAGCCGTAACCGGGATGAATAGCTTCACAGCCTGTAATCAAGGCAGCGCTGATCAAGGCTGGTGGATTAAGGTATGAACGTGCGGGCGCTGCTGGTCCGATACAGACCGCTTCATCGGCCAAGCGCACAGCCAAGGAATCGCGATCGGCTTCGCTATAAGCGACGACGGTGCGGATCCCCAGCTCTTGGCAGGCGCGCACGATACGAACGGCGATCTCGCCACGATTGGCGATCAAAATCTTGTTAAACATCTATTGTTATTGCATCACCATACCACCATCAACGGCGAAGGTTTGTCCGGTGATATAAGTGGCAGCATCTGAAACAAGGAAACAGACCAAATTAGCGACATCTTGGGGCTGACCCAAGCGAGCGAGCGGGATCTGATTCATAATGTTGGCTCGGGCCTCTTCGCTCAAGACGTCGGTCAACTCGGTTTCGATAAAGCCAGGGGCGATCGCATTGACTGTGATATTGCGGCTCGCCATTTCGCGAGCGGTCGACTTGGTGAAGCCGATGATACCCGCTTTGGCAGCGGCATAGTTCGCCTGACCGACGTTGCCCATCAGGCCGACAACCGAGGTGATATTGACGATTCGACCACCTCGCTGGCGGCTCATGGGGCGAAAAACCGCCTTAGTACAGAGGTAGACACTGCGCAGGTTGGTCTGCAACACCACATCGAAGTCTTCCTCCTTCATACGCAGCAGCAGGGTATCGCGCGTGATACCGGCATTGTTCACCAAAATATCGATCTGGCCGAAGCTATCGATCGTGCCCTTCACCAAGCGCTCTACATCCTCAGCTTGGCTGACATCGGCCTGAATAGCCACAGCCTTGCCGCCCGCCTCTGTAATCTGGCCTACAACTTCCTGAGCCGCCTGCTCGTTGCGAACGTAGTTTACGACAACATTTGCTCCTGCAGCGGCCAAAGTTTGGGCGATCGAACGGCCAATGCCGCGGCTCGCCCCTGTAACTAATGCAGTCTTTCCAGTTAGATCTAATTTCATAGGAAGTTACTCATCAACTTTCACCCATTTGGAAGAGGGTCTCGCCATCGATCAACAGCACATTACGTCGCCCTTTTGCCGCTTTAATTGCATCGGGCGTAAACTCGGTATTGGTGATCACCAAGCCCTTAGTAATGTTCTGCTTCTTCATATCTTGCAACAGGCTCTCTAAGGTGCCCGGACGAACTTTATCGGCAGTGATCAAACGCAGCTGCCAAGTCTCGCCCTCATGCTCCATCCAAAGATCAAGGTGCTTATCTTTGTCGATAAAGCGGTAATCTTTGAACGTAAAGCCGTGTTTCTTAAACAGGTTGGAAACATGGTAGCCCAACTGGGGCAACGATTGGCCGCGCAAGTCCTCAACGGTACGAATCACATCGCTCCGCTTGAGGGTACCGCCACGCGCCTCTTGCTGTTCGCGCAGAATACGATTACGCTCTTCGGTGCGACCAGCCATCACGGTACCAAAGGCAGGGAAGGGAATAAGCGGGAAGAAAGAGAGCGACATATACGCAAGCACCAAAGCCCACGGCGATACATCGCCGAATTCGCTCATAATGATTGCCGCCTGGCCGCCCAAGGGCACTGCACCCATTTCGAGCAAGCTCACGTAGATCACAACCATCAACAGGCCCATAAAGAAGGCGATCAAGCCCATCAAGATGCCATGCAAAAGATGTTGCGCCTTGATTCGGCGGCCGAGGTAAAGACCTGCGCTCACTGGCACGATACCAGCCAAGATCTGAATGAGCATGCTGGTCGATCCCAAGAACAACAGACACCAAGCTGCCGCCATTACCAGCGCTACAATCAACATCAAAGGCCATTCAATCTGACCAAATGCGGTTCGCAGACGAGTAAAAAGTGGCTCTCGTGGTTGAGACACCTCTTGCTCTTGGCTATCTTGCTTCTCACTCACCCTGCGCCCCTCTTTCACTTCCACACTCATGCGTTAAACCTATTCACCTATTCATAGTTATGTTCAGTTTGCGCGAACATAAACAGATTTATTGATCAGCGAAACTGGAAGTTTCTTCGCCGGGAACGAGCAATTCCTCAACAGCTTCGCGCAACTTACCAAGATCGCTAAACGATCGGTACACCGATGCGAAGCGAATATAAGCGACCTCATCGAGATCGCGCAGATGCGTCATCACCAGATCCCCGATCACCGACGATGGAACTTCTTGATCCTCACGAGCCATCAAGGCTGTTTCTACTTCATTCACCAGATTTTCCATGCTCGCCGCCGAAACCGGTCGTCGGTAACAGGCAGTCTGGATTCCACGAACGATCTTTTCGCGATCATACGGTTCGCGCTCGCCAGTTTTCTTCACAACAATCAAACTGACCGACTCAACACGCTCGTAGGTTGTAAAACGACGCCCACAAGCACGGCATTTGCGCCGTCGACGAATCGTGTCGCCATCGTTTAGACGCCGCGTATCAAGAACATCGGTATCGTGGTTGTGGCAAAATGGACAACGCATCGCCTCACCAACCCATAGAAGAAACAAATAGTAGCTTCGAATTACATCTAACAACGCATTATAGCATAGCCATACTCTGGAGCCAAACCTTTAACACTTTTCCAAACGGGCTAATTGCATAAATCGTCGCTTCACACGAATACGAGGGTAGTATGTTAAACTAAAGTGAGCAAATGCTTCGCTCGCTCGAAGCGAACGCGCCTACAGATGATTCGTATTATCCGTACATCTGTGCTATACTCAAAACAATACAAGCTCAAGTTGCCCCACTTACAAGCTTTGTAGGGGAAGTAGCACCAACGAAACAGCTTGAGTAACTATCGTTAGAGATGAACGAACAGAGCTGTCTATCTGTTCAGCAAGGTTCGTTCCGGCATGGTGTACCTCACGTTCGCTGGTTGAACTAAAATTAAAGAGTACAACTCATGGCAAGAGATCTTAACAAAGTACAGTTCACTGGACGTTTGGGAGCAGACCCGGAGATACGTACAACAGCTCAAGGAAGCATAGTTGCGACGTTTCGTGTTGCATCAAACCGCTCGTGGATCTCTTCAAATGGCGAAGCCCATGAAGATACCGAATGGTTTCGGGTGGTCGCATGGAATCGCCTTGCCGAGATCAGCCAGTCCTATCTCCACAAAGCCTCGCGTGTCTATGTGGAAGGGCGTCTTCAGACCCGCCAATGGGTCGATCAACAGGGGCAAACCCGCTATGTCAGCGAAGTGATCGCGAGCGATATTCTCTTGCTTGATGGTCGCCACGTTCCCCACCATAGCGAGTTAAACGACACCCGCGCCAGCCTACAAAACGACGATCCGCCCTACTAAGCGCTTTATTCTCGAGCAGATATGTCACAGCCCGCACCGATGATCGGTACGGGCTGTCGCTATTTAGGCATTACGGCGCTTCATAATCCACGAGGTGATGCCGCGCCAGCCAAGCATCAAAATAAGGTTAGAGATCGAAGCAACGATCGCGAAGCTAAGCGGAATACCGCGCTGCAGGAACAAGGCTCGCAGAGCAAAACCGATAGGCAAAGCGATCACAAGGGTCAAAAGGGTACGCTTCACAAGCGCAGAAGGCTGCTCAAGCAGCTCTTGTTTGAGGGCACCGCTGAAGGGTGCAACTACAAACCAACCGATCATAAAAGGTGCAGCGGTCTTCACCACTTCAAAAAAGGCATCGAAGCCCGCCGCTTCGCCGTGACTGCTACGCCCGATAGCAGAAAAAAGCAGGAAAGAACAAATATCGCCGATTATCAACAGAGGTGTGATTTTGTTAGTCGATTGAGCAAGAGGGCGAGAGATTGGTTCTTGCATGGCAACTCCAGTTCAAGCAATACAAAAGCCTTATGTTGCTTGAGCTAAGTATACCACGAGCGCGATTAGGCCCAAAAAAGCGTATAAGCACTAAACGTCCTTGTTTAGCGCTTATACCACAAGTGGTCTAACTTTCTGGTAGAGTTTCCGCTACCTAGCTGCAGAGAACCCATCTCATAGATCCAAACGAGAAAGGTTGACTACAGTATAGGGCCTACCTGAAAACAGGTCTATCGTATCTGCTATCCAAAGAAAATAAGCCACAATTGTACTAAACACCTAAACGTGTAGCTTGAACGAGGTATTCAAGCGATCAAAACCGCCAAATGACGGCAAAAATCCGCGCCCCGCTACAAAATCAAAGCAACTATTTGCATCACTCTGGCGAAAACAGCTATACCCTCCATTCGGTCCCTAGCGCGTCCGCCTACGGCTATTAAGTCGTTGCGCCTCTCATCCGGGCTGATGGCCTTCGGCGTAGCCCAACTCAGCGTCTACACAAGGCCTATTCAGTGCCTCTAATGCAGGCTTGGCCGCCCACTGCCACCGGCTATGCATTAGCCAAAAGTCGTGTCGGCAGCAACAGGCGATCGTTTGCATACCATCGCGAGATTATCCTTGAGAGCACAGAACGAGGAGAGGTTGTATGCGATTTCGCTACGCGAAATCGCATACAACATCAACATTCACCCCCTCGCGCGCAGTGCGGGAGAGGGGACCGGGGAGTGAGGGCAGATAACGCTGACCGTATGTCGATTTGTGGCTAATGTACAGCTGCCACCGGAGCGATGGTAGCCTTCGGCAAGCTCAGGAACCGCATGTCGAAGGCTACCATCGCCTTTGTTCATACCAAAACCGTTTAAAGACGGGCGATCGTGTAACACAGAAAAACGAAGGAGGATAGAACGTAATCATACGAAACCCGTTTGCATTATCGACTTTGTGAAGGTCTGTCGGCACACAGCTACAAGCCCCGTTTGTTGGGCGGGATGGTGATAGCCGTAGGCGGACGCGCCAAGGACCTTCTTTTGGGACAAACCCTAGCCGCAACAATTAGAAGAAAGCTAGTGAATTTGCTATCAATCGGATTTCGTATTAGAACTCACCGATATCGCGATAGCGAATGCGTTCAAGCAACATAAAGCTCAGCGCTGTTGTAAGCATCAGAATCGTGCTCAAGGCCAAGGCTTGACCATAGTTGAGCGCTCCTGGCTGGCCTAAAAAGCGAAAGATCACCAAAGGCAGGGTAGGATATTCGGGGCGGGCCAACATCACCGTTGCGCCGAACTCGCCCAGCGAGGCGGTGAAGGCGAAGACCGCGCCGACCAACAGGGCTGGAAAGAGGATGGGCAGATCGATCTCGCGCCACACGCGGCGGGGCGAGGCGCCCAACACAGCCGCAGCTTGGCGCAGACGATCATCGAGGCCGCGCAAGACCGGCAAGAGCGTGCGCACCACAAAGGGCGCGGCCACCAAGGCATGCACCACCGGAATGATCCACGGCGAGGCGCGCCAAGCCAGAGGCGGCTCGGCGAAAGCCACCAAGAAGCCTAAACCGAGCGTAACGGCGCTGGTGCCCAGCGGCAGCATAAAGAGCGCGTCGACCAAGCCGAGCAGCGCGCGCTTCGGCGAAGGCTTCGCGCCCGATGTATCGCGCTGAGCCAGCAGATAGGCCGCCAAACTGCCGATCAGCAGAGCGATCACGGTTGTCGCCAGCCCAAACATCAGCGAATTACGAATGGCGACCGCCGGAGCAACATAAAAGACCGAGCCTGTACGGTTGGTGCCTAACTCGCTGTAGTAACGGAATGGCTGGCCGCTCGGGCTGAGCGAGGCCAGCACCAAAGCCAGAAGCGGTACGGCCAGCAATAGCAGCATCACAGCCACGTTCCCGCCCACCAGCAAGCGTGCCCCCCATGTACGCACGGGGCGCAGTTGGGCCTCGCGCGGGCGCAAATCGAGCGGCACACTGGCTCGGGCCACCATGCGCGTGTAGAGCAGTGTTAGGCCCATAGTGCAGACCAGTTGGATCAGCGAGAGAGCGCTGGCGATATCGAGCCGCAGCAGCTGAGAAACTTGGCGATAGACCTCTACCTCAAGCGTGGCGAAACGCGGCCCGACCAAAAGCACCACCACCCCGAAGCTCGTAAAGTTGAAGATGAAGATCAAGAGCGCCGCAGCCGCCAGCGAGGGCATCAAAAGCGGCAGCGTGACCTCCCACCAGACCCGCCAGCGCGGCGCACCCAAAACCGCAGCCGCCTGCTCAAGCCGCGTATCGAGATTGCTCCAAAAGCCGCCCACCAAACGCAGCACCACCGTGTAGTTGTAAAAGATGTGGGCCAGTAGAATCAGCCAGATCGTGCCTTGGATCTGGATCGGCGGCTGTGCGGCACCAGTGATGGCCTGCAGAGCGCTGTTCAAAATGCCGCGCGGGCCTAGCAGAGCGCTGAACGCGGCGGCCACCACAACGGTCGGCATCACAAAGGGCACGCTCGAGATCGCCCGCAAGAGCGATTTGCCCACGAAATCGTAACGGGCGAAGGCGTAGGCCGCTGGCAAGGCTAAGAGCAGAGTCAAGGCCGTCGAAAGCAGCGCCTGCCACGTTGTAAACCAAAGCACCCTCAGATAGTAAGGGTCGAGCAGTTGGCGCAGGCCGCCAAAGCCATCGGCGAAGGCGATCCGCAAAACAGTGAACAGTGGGTAACAGAAGAAGAGCGCCAGAAATGCGAGCGGGAACAGATAGAGCAGCGACCAAAGTTTGGGGATTCGTGGTCGATGAGGGCTTATGCTAGATTCCGAACCGGAAGTTATCGCCATAGCTCTTTATTTCTCCTCAGAACAAATACCGAATCCGCCTAAAGCTAGGCATTTACGCAATATAGAAAAATGAAAACCGAGCAAAGACTGCTTTACCGAAGGCCAAAAAACACAATGAGATTCGGTATAAGTTGTCGAAAGTATACCATGGCTAGTAGGAATCTCATCTTTTTAGCCTTGGTTCTCAGCAAGAAGTTGGCTATAATGAACAGGCCCACATATTTCAAGTAGAGTTGCCTGCATCGATCGGCACTAGAGTATAACAAGGACGTTTTCTATGCTAGGTCTTGCTGCTTCATCTCAGCCACTCAATCAGGCGCAAGAGCGTCTCTCACCGCAATCAGACGATTGCCAACATCTGTATTTATCCCAGCTTCGCCAACAAAATAGCGCGCTGGTCTTCACCAACCAAAAACATCGCAAGCTCACCCTGCCCCTCAAGGAGCTGTTTGTTCCAGCGACCCTCTTCAAACGGGCAGCTCGTTCCGAGGCGAACGGCGGCTTATTCACGCGCATCAGCCAAGTCTGGAAGCGTACAAAAGCCCCTGAAGAAGAGCCGATCGCCCAAGAGTGCGACTGGAGTGAGCTCTTTCGTGAACGCGCTATTGCCCTGATAGGTGAAGCTGGCAGCGGCAAGAGCTGTCTCTTGCGCTACATCGCTTTGCGCCTCAGCGAGATCACACTTGAAAACGCGCGGTCCCAACTCTCCGAGTTAGGTCTCCCGATCAGCAGCGAGATCCCTTTTCCGCTGCTCTTGCGGCTCGATCAATTGCCCGCCTCCTTTCGCGAGGGCAGATTCAGCAACGAACAGCTCTGGCAAGCCTTCGCCTGGCTCTACCCCGACCTGCCCGCCGACTTTTTCAGTCAACAGCTGGGCCAAGGAACCAATCTGCTCTTGATCGACGGGGTCGAGCTGCTCGGCCAAGAGACGGCAACAAGCCTCATTCAGCTGCTCGAGCGCCTCTTGCGACACAACGCTCATACCCAGATCATCGTCAGCATGCGCAGCGCCCACTACCTCCAACAACAGGCTCTGCTCGAGCGCTTTGTGCAGATGAGGATCGCGCCCTTTTCGAAGGCCCAGCAGCGCGATTTCATCAGCAACTGGAGCCGTTTCTTCCATACCCGCCTGCGCCTACCCCAGGCCGATCAGCTAGCCTTCGAGTGGAGCGAGCGCTGCTGGCAGCAGTTCGAAGCTGTAGCGGCCGCCCAGCAACTCGCCGAAAACCCCGTCCTATTAGGCTGCTTGGTGATGCTGGCCCAACACAGTGCCCAACTGCCTCAAACGCGCACACAGCTCTACTCGGCCTGCTGTGATCTACTGCTCTTGCAGACAAACGAGCCAAGTCAGCTTCACTCGAAGCGCCATCTTCTAGAAAAGATCGCCTATCGGTTACAGTTGGCCCAAGCTCAAGGCTTGGGCTTAACGTTTCTGCGCGATCAGCTAAGCCACGACGAGCAGGAAGCGCTCGCAGATCTGGTGCAAACAAGCGGCCTGCTCGAAGTCATCGAAGATCAGCAGCTTGCGTTCTGCACTCCGCCTTTTCAGCCCTTTCTGGCCGCCAACTACATCGTCGAAGCGGGCGAGCAGCTCGTAGCCGAACTGGTGGGCCGAAGCGCAGACCCAGCTTGGCACGACTGCATCAGCTTCTGCTTTGAACTGCTGCCCCAGCCCGAAGCGCTGGCCCTACTCGAGCGCATCAACCAGCAGCACAACAGCCTTGAAGAGCAGCTTGAGGATCTTACCATTTCAAGCAATATAGTCATACGGTCAGATGATCGCGAGCATCTGGCAGCCCTGCAAGACTATCTGCGCCAGCGAGCCTATACGCTCTGGCGAGAACAGCAAGAGCATCCCCTTGTGCCGCAACGCTGCGGCGAGCTCTTCGGCCTGCTGGGCGATCCGCGCAGCGGCGTGTGCGAGCTTCCGCCCGCCATGGTCGCCCTGCCGAGCGCCCAGGTCAGGCTTGGTTACAGCGCCGACGAGCTTGAGCAACTGAATCCGCAAGAGCGCTTTCTGCTGGAAGATACAAGCAATAGCCAGCTGATCGATATCGAAGCCTTTGAAATCGCGCGCTATCCGATCAGCAACGCTCAGTTCCAAGCCTTCATCGACGATAAGGGCTACGAGCAGCGCGCTTGGTGGGATTTCGGCGAGATAACCGCTCTGCAAGCGCATAGAGAGCAGAGAGGCGTTGCAAACCAAGCCGTCACAAACATCACTTGGTACGAGGCCCAAGCCTTCTGCCGCTGGCTCACGGCCTACCTCGACGACGGCTACATCTACAGCTTGCCGAGCGAGGCCGAATGGGAGTACGCCGCGCGCGGTCTGGAAAGGCGGCACTTCGCCTGGGGCAACGAACTGCAAACGCGATCACAGAATCTCAGCTTGCGAGCGGTCGGCTGCTACCTGCGCGACTACACGCCCAGCGGCATCGCCGACTTAGGCACGCAGATTCTCGAATGGACGCGCAGCAGCTACGTCGACTATCCCTACAAGGCCTGCGACGGTCGCGAGTACCATCACAAAGGCCCACAGGAGGAGCTCGTCTGCCGCGGCCGTATCCCGGGGCGGCTCCACCACAAGCCCTATGCAGCCTACCGCTATACGATCTGGGCTAAAGAGTACGACGCTTGGTTAGGCTTTCGCGTTATCCGCCGCCCGAAGCGCTGATGCAACTGCGCTTTTGGCATTGAAAGGCGATGCTTGCGCAAAGCGGCGAAAACAGCGAGAAGCAGCGCAAAGCGGCGAAAAACAGCGAGAAGCAGCGCAAAGCAACGATAAGCGCCGGCTTGCTTGAAGGCACGAATGGAAGGAGCTGCGACTTGATAGCCGTAGGCGGACGCGCTAGAAGCCGAATGGGAGGTTAGGACTCCTCCGCCATATGCTGAACGAGCGTAGGATGTGCTTGAGAGGTCGAGAGGTGTAAGGGATCTCCTAGCGAGGCGGGAGATCCCTTCGCGTATGGGCCGAAGCGTCACCCGAGGCGAATGAGGATCTCGCGGCTGCCGGGCGTGGGAGTGATCAAGAGGCCCTGTTCGCTGGGCTTGGAACTCGCGCCCTCTAGCGCGGCCACCCGATCGATGCCGACCAACAGCAGATGCCAGTTATCGTTGGGCGTCAGAGCGTTGAGCAAGAGCTGGTCGCCCTCGCGGCTGAGGCTGAACTCGCTCTCCCAAGTGCCCTCTTGGTCGGGGATCTGCAACGCAATGCGCGCGCCATCGCCGATCGCATAGGCTCGCAGCGTCACGCCATCGCTGTAGTGGTAATCGGGGCGCTGATCGTTAGCCCCCACGGGGATCAGCGAATTTGGCCGCACCATCAGCGGCAAACTCATCGCATCGTGGCGTTCGCGCACCCAGCGCGGCCCAACCAAGGTCTCGCCACTCAAGAAGTTCGTCCACTGGCCCTCGGGCAGGTAGTAGGTCACCTCGCCGGAAGCATCGAAGACCGGCGCGACCAGCAGCGATTCGCCCAGCATGTACTGGCGATCGAGGTAGTCGCAGCTTGGGTCGTCGGGGAACTCCAGCAGCATGGCGCGCATCACCGGCAGGCCCGTCTCTTGGGCCTCGACAGCCGCCGCGTAGAGGTAGGGCATAAGGCTGCACTTGAGGCGCGTGAAGTGGCGCAGCACATCGACCGACTCCTCGTCGATCAGCCAGGGCACGCGGTAAGACGAGCTGCCGTGCAGGCGGCTGTGCGAGGAGAGCAGGCCGAAGGCGATCCAGCGTTTGTAGAGCTCTGGGTTGGGCAGGCCCTCGAAGCCGCCGATATCGTGGCTCCAGAAGCCGAAACCCGAGAGACAGAGCGACAGACCGCCGCGCAAGCTCTCGGCCATCGAGGGGAAGGTCGAGTCGCAATCGCCGCCCCAATGCACGGGATACTGCTGGCCGCCCACCGTGGCAGAACGGGCGAAGAGCATGGCATCGCCGCGCCCGCGCTGCTCTTCGAGCAGTTCGTAGACCACTTGGTTGTAAAGCAGGCTGTAGTAGTTGTGCATACGCAGCGGGTCGGAGCCATCGAAGTAGACCACGTCGGTCGGGATGCGCTCGCCGAAGTCGGTCTTAAAGCAGTCGACGCCCATGGCCAGCAGCGGGCGCAGCTTCGACTTAAACCATTCGCAGGCCTCGGGATTGGTGAAATCGACCAAGCCCATGCCAGCCTGCCACATATCCCACTGCCAGACGCTGCCGTCGGGCCGTTTGAGCAGATAGCCCGCTTGGGCGGCCTCCTTGAACAGTGGCGAGCGCTGCGCGATGTAGGAGTTGATCCAGACGCAGATCTTGAGGCCGCGCTCTTTGATGCGCTTCAGCATAGCCTCCGGCTCGGGGAAGGTGCGCGGATCCCACTCGAAGTCGCACCAGTTGTATTCGCGCATCCAGAAGCAGTCGAAGTGGAAGATGTGCAGCGGGATCTCGCGCTCGGCCATGCCTTGGATAAAACTGGTGACGGTCGCTTCGTCGTAGTTGGTGGTGAACGAGGTCGTCAGCCACAGGCCGAACGACCATGCCGGCGGCAGGGCCGGACGCCCTGTCAGAGCGGTATACTTCTCCAAAACCTGCTTCGGCGTCGGGCCGTAGATCACAAAATACTCTAGCTCGTGGCCGGGCACGCTGAACTGCACGCGCGAGACCTTTTCCGAGGCGACCTCAAACGAGACCGGGCCGGAGTCGTTCACAAAGACGCCGTAACCGCGGTTGGTCAGGTAAAAGGGAATGTTTTTGTAGGCCTGATCGCTGCTCGTCCCGCCGTCTCTGTTCCAGATATCGACCGCCTGGCCGTTCTTCACAAAGGCCGTGAAACGCTCTCCCAAGCCGTAAACATTTTCGCCCACCCCAAGGCTGAGCTGCTCGTGCATAAAGTGGCCTTCGCCATCGACCTCGACGCTGCCCATAGCGCGCGACTGGCTCTGGGTCAGCGGCTTGCCGTCGCCCAAAAAGTCGATCTGCCAGCGCTCGCCACGCGCGACCTGAGCCGTTAGGCGGCCGCTGCTAAAACGCGCATACTCATCGTTCACCTCGATCACGGGCTTCACAAGGCCTTCATACAGCTCAAAACGGGGATGATTTCGCAACGTGCCGCTATGATGGGTGAGGCGCACCCGAATCACATCGCTCATGGGGCTGGAGAACTGAATGGTGAGCAGCGTGCCGTTTAAGGTGTCGCCGCGCGTCTTCACCCGCTTTGTAGGCGCATAGACAGTCAGACTTTGAGCATCTGTTTCGATATCATAGGCTTCGACCGGGTGTTGCGGATGCACGCCCTCGCGAATCAACCAATATCCATCGGTAAATTTCATAGCCTGTCCTACCATTTATAAGCGATCGTCCACTAACACGCAGCAGATCGCGATAGAGAGCTCCACACGCTAACTTGTACGAACAGCAAACTGAAACGATGGTTGTGAAGGAGGGCATTTGCAGGCAACATTGGAATTACACAATTATACGCTATCAGAGAGGGTATTTGGGATCAGCGCTTAGCTGCACGCCCGCGCTATGCCTGCCGCCATGTCGAAAACTAGTCTCGCCAAGATGTGCTTGTATACCGTATAGTTATTCGCAAAGGTATGCATTTTGAGGCATCAGTAGCAAAAATCCACTACTATCCAGCCTGATAATTCAGGCAGTCCATAGCGCATCATGCTAGCGGAGAGGGCTGCACCTTCCATTCGGCTTCTAGCGCGTCCGCCTACGGCTATCAAAGCGCCGCCCATCGAAGAAGGCTGCTCGCGTTCCGCGCTGCGACCGCATCGATCTTCCTTGCTCTTCAAGGGCACAACAATGCCCCCGCCAAGCTGCTCGGCGAGGGCATCGAAAGCTGCAAAGCTATGGCCTAGCCTTAGCGCAGAACGATCTCGGTCCACTCCTGAATCCAGCGCTCGCGATTGGCGTCGATGTCAGCGGGATCGGGGTTAGCGAAGTTCGCGGGCGGCTGAGAGAACTTGGTAAAGACCTCGGGCAGGCTGGCTTTGCTGCTAGCCGGATAGACGAACATCTGCAGCGGCACATCATTCTGGAAGTCGGGCGAGAGCATCCAGTCGACAAAGGCCTCGGCGAGGGCGCGCTGCTTGGTGCCCTTCAAAATGCCCACGAACTCGATCTGGCGGAAGCTGCCCGCTTCAAGATTGCCGGTCGGAGCCTCATCGAGCGGCTGCTCGCTGAAATAGACCTCGGCCGCCGGGCTGCTGCCGTAAGAGACCACCAAGGGGCGCGGGCCTTTGCCGCTGCTGCCGCTGAAGTGGGTGTAATAAGCCTCTTCCCAACCTTCGCTCACCAAAACATCGTTGGCACGCAGGTCGCTCCAAAACTGCTTCCAAGTGTAGTCGCCCTCTTCGCCGAACTCGGCGATCGTCGCTAACAAGAAGCCCAGGCCAGGCGACGAGGTAGCGGGATTCTCGACCACCAACTTGCCCTTCCACTCGGGCTTGGTCAGGTCGCGCAGCGAGGTGGGAGGAGTTAGGCCCTCGCTTGCCAGATAGGCTTTGTCGTAATTGATCGAGACATAGCCAATATCGACGGGCAATAAGCGCTTCGATTCGTCGATCTGCAGATCGGCAGGGATATCGGCCAAGACCGGCGAATCGTAGCTCTCGAAGATATCGGCTTCGAGCGCACGAGTCATAAAGCTATTGTCGACGCCATAAAAGACATCGGCCAAGGGCGTCGATTTGCTTAGAATCGCTTGGTTCAGCGCGCTGCCTGTGTCGCCGCTTCTGCGGAAAACCAGTTTGACGTTGTGTTCGGCCTCGAAGGCGCGCACAAGCTCCTCGCTAAGATTGAAGCTATCGTGGCTCATAATCGTCAGGGTCGCTGGCTCGCCAGCGGGCGCATCGGCGGGTGCTTCTTGGGCGTTCGACGGAGTGGTGGCATCTGCAGGTTGAGAAGCTGACGGAGACGTATCGCTCGTTGTAGGCGAGCTAGCCCCACCGCCACAGGCGGCTAGACACAAAGCGGAGAGCAACAGTATCAAAAAGCGTCGCATAGGTCCTCCTCACTATCGTTAGACAACAAAAAAACCACTGAACCTGAAAGGGGATCAGTGGCATAATTGGCGACTGCAGCTTCCCTACGCTGGTATTAACCAGGTCAGGTTCAACGGGTCGGCGGCATCGATTGGTCCGCACCTCTCAGCCAAGCTCACTTGGCTCCCCGAGCAATATGTAATTAGCTTCACAATACCATAAACGACACGGCCTGTCAACGATCAGCCGCGTCAGAGCTGGCTATCCGGCTTGGGCAAGGGCGGCGCGCATGCGCTTGAGTCCCTCGGCGCGCCAGCTATCGCGGTCGGGGAACTGATCCCAAGTATACCAGCGCATAATCGTAAAACCAGCCCACATCAGGATACGGAACTCTTGTACAAGTTGCTGATCGGCACTCGGATAGTAGGCGGCGGCCTCTTCGGGAAGGAAGGCGATATCGTATTCTATCGGGCCGCGCTGACAGGTGTGGAAGTCGATAAAGAGCGGCCCACGGCTGGTGCTAAGCAGATTGCCCGGATGCGGCTCGCCGTGCAGCAACTGATCGACCGATCGGTGCTGCCGCATAGCGTTTTGAACGCGCTCAAGGGCCGCAGCTAGCTGTTGGCGTTCAGCTGCGGGCAGATCGGGCGTCTGCTCGGGGTCGTGCAGGCGCTCTGACCAGGTAGCGATGCGCTGGCTGATATGAGGCACGTCCAGAGCGAGCTGGCGCAGACCCACGTGTAAGCGCCAAAGCGCATCGGCATAGTCGGCTGGCGCAATAGATCCGGCTGGCTCGTAGTAGAGCCAGAGCGTAAAAGCGAAACCATCGCGCAGAAAGGCTCGCGAACCAGCCTGCGGCGCGAGCAGGCCGACGGGGCAGTTGTTGGCCGCCAGACGCTCAACGATCTCGGCCTCGAATCGCAGGCTGTCTGCCACCTCTTGGGGTGCGACTCGTGCCAGCAGATCGCTGGGAAGGAAGTGCACAGCTATACGATCAGAATTATGAATAACGACTGCCTCCTGGGCAGGCAGGCCCAGTTCGCGAGCAGTCGCTCGAACAGTGTCAATCGCTCGGCGGACAAGTGCTTCTTCCATTATGTCAAATTCTTTCGTTAAGCAAAGCGAGCGTGGCGCTAGCGCTTGCTACGTGTCAGCTCTTCGTAGAGATTCTGAACCTTAGCGAAGGTATGTGTCCAAGTCATCTCGCGCTGAACTTTGGCATAACCCGCCTCGCCCAACTGCTGAGCATAGGCGCGATCGCTGATCAGGCGCTGTAGTGTGCTGCTTAGCTCGTCGACGGCGCCAAAGCCGACCAAGAGGCCATCGTGGCCATGGTTGATCACATCGGGGACGCCGCCAGCCCGCGCGCCGACCACGGGCACTTTGTAGCACCACGCCTCCATGTAGACGATCCCGAAGCTATCGGTGCGCGAAGGCATGGCCATCACATCGGCGGCAGCCAGAGCATCGCGTTTCACCTCGTCTGAGACAAAACCTAATATCCGCATACGAGCGCGGTCGGCGGCGGGCAACTGCTCGATAAAAGCGCTGAAGTGATCCATATGCGGCCCGATCTGGACCCAAGTCACATCGATGCCCTGCTTCCAGAGCTGCTGAAGCGCTTGCACCACATGAATGGTGCCTTTATCGAGGGCCGCAACCCCAACGCTGAGCACCATCGGACCATTGATCTTATGTTCGGCTCGGAAGCGCGCGCCATCGCCGCCCTGAATCTCGCTCGGCTCGATGCCAACGCCCACGGTGCGCATCTTGGCGTCATCGACGCCTTTGGCCGCCAAGAAGCGTCGCTCCAGAGAGGTCATCGTCACCACCGCATCGCTCTTTTTCAACAGCTCGATCTGGTGGCGCATGCTGTAGTAGCGCACCAATTTGTCGTTGTCTGGCTCGCCCAGATGCACAAAGGGCGTGCAAACATGCGGAATATTGCGCTGTTTGGCCCAAGCGACAAAGGGCAGAATACCGAAATCGAGCGTGATATTGGTGGTGCCGACCAAGTCAACATCGGCCAGATCGGGCGAATTGCGCAGATAGGCATACAGGCTGGGCTGGCGCGGAGTCAGCATGGCAAGGCGGCGCAAAAGCGGCTCAGTGCCCGGAAAGCGCGATAACTCAAGCATAGCGCGCCGAACGATCGGGTAGAGAATAGCAGGGCCGGGCAAGCGCTGAACGGGGAAGCGCAGCACCCGCACGCCATCGTAAACATCTTCGGGCGATTCGATGCGACGCTTGCCCTTGGCCCAGAGATGCTCGAGCTCGAAAGCGTCGGTCGCGATCACCGTCACACGATGGCCAGCCTGCACAAAGTGACGGCTGATCTCGATAAAGTAGCGCGCCGCACCGCTGGGGGCGGGCTGATAAAGCTGCACCGCGTGCAGAATATGTAACGATCGAGAACTCATCTAGTCATTCCTATTTGGCAAAACGATCGCTTTGCAGTATACCAGCAAGTGCGAGTTTGTAGCATACGATATCCGTTATGTGTCATTGTTGGGAGCGCTCGGCACACAGCTACACCCCTCTTGTTTGGGTGGGATGCTGGTAGCCGTAGGCGGACGCGCCAAGGAACGAATGGAAGGGAGAGGTCTCGCCGCCAAACTTGTTGAAATCGTCAAGGGAATTCGTTTACACAACACAAAAAACACCGTCCCCAAGCCGATAGACGGTGTTTCGCTTACGCTTGTTGGCTATTGAGTCGGGGCACAGGCTGGTGGCGAACGCAGCCAACCCATGAAGTCGATATTCTCGCCGACCGGCTCGCCACGCCCGTTAGGATTGTTGAAGGGGTGGAATGGGCCGCTTGGATCGCCCCACCAGTTGCCGTACATGCGCAAACCGACCGTGCTGCTGGCGGCTCGCCCGATACCGCCGCCGCTCTGCTCGTAGCCCGGCTCGGCGTGAGATTCAAAACTGTTGTTGAAAACTTCGAGGTCGAGGCCTGGAACTTGGGGCAGCGAACCCAAGATGCTCAGGCCAAAGGTGCCGCCCGCTAAGCTGTTGCAGGTGAGCAGGCCTTCCATAGGCGATTGGGCCGAGATCTGCAGATTGATCGAATGTTCGTTATCGGCGATTAGGTTGCGCTGAATTAGCAAGCTGAGCAGTTCGCTCTCTAACTCGTTGCCGATCCAAATCATGCTGTTGGTTGGGTCGGCTTTGTTATTGATGAAACGGTTGTCTGAGAGCAAGAGAGTCTGATCGCGGTTGTAGCTGGCGTTCAGCATGCCACCGTAGGGCGGCAGATTATCGCTCACAAGCGAATCGCGCATATCGAGCATGCTATTGCGCACCGCAATCATGCCCTTGTTTTTGGTGAAATAGACATTGCGAATATTGAGCGTGGTCGTGCTGAAATCGTCGCCTTGGCTAAGGATGATCGTGCCCGTCTCGCCAGCACCTTGAATCGCGCTTGCTTCGATCATGATTGTACTGCCGGGATTGCCATAAATGCCTTCCCAAAAAGTGTCGGCCTGATCGGGACGCAAAATCACCGGCATTTCGGGGCGGCCCGCCAAGACGAGCTGGCCATCGACCTGAAACGAAACGCCCGTCGCGATGCGCACCTCGGTGCCCGGCTCGATGGTCAGACGCGAGCCGACCGGAATAGAGATATTGCGATCGAGCAAGATCGGCCCTTGGGCTGGCGTCCAGCGCACATCGCCCTGCACCTGCTCGGTAGAGCGCAAGATAGGCAGCGGGGTAGGCGTCGCGAGCGGTGTGGCCGAAGCTTGAGGGACAGCGTTTTGTGTATCGGCAGGCGGCTGCTGAGCAACGACAGGCGCGGCCCGTGTAGCAGTCGCACTCGGTTGAATTTTAGCGGTTTGCGTGATTGCTTGCTCGGCTCGCAGCGCAACAACTTCGGCAGCAGGATCAGTGAAGACGATGTAGCCGATAACCACGCCAAGCGCGACCAAACAGATCGCGATCAAGCCAAAAGCTAACCAATTTTCCCAGCCCTGCGAAGACTGCGATCTCGCCTCGGTTTGGCTGCTGGCTGCACGTTCTATTTCCCGAGATGGCTTTTGAAACAAGGATGAACCCACACAGAATCTATTGAAACATTCCTAAACCTTGTGGCAGTGTAGCACAAGTCTCCAAGAACTGCGAGAGCAATCCTAGAGATCAGAGCCTAACGAAAGCACTCTCTCTGGTTCGAGCTGCACAATCTGAAGAATAGCTTCTTGCAGGGTTGGCATCGCATGCAGCACATTCACATCGATTCCAAGGCTAACTAAGGCTTCGGCTCCTTCGGGCGAGATGCCCACTACAACGGTCTTACTGCCCAACAGACGCATCATACGAATGACCGATAAGAGAGTGCGCGCCAGCTCTTCATCCATACTCTGCATACCGGTCATATCCAAGACAACGGTATGGGCATCAAAACGCCTAATGCCCTGCAAAATCGTATCGACCAGAGCTTGCAGGCGCTCGTGGTCGAAGACGCCCACCAACGGAATGACCACAACACCCGGCAAGACAGGCACAACCGGGGCAGCTAAGAGCGAGATAGTGTGCCGCAGCTTGTCTTGCTGCTCTTGTTCGAGCCTCAGCTGTTCTTGGCTCTCGCGCATCAGGCGCATACTCTCGCCCAGCTCATGATTCAAGTTCTGTTGCTCTTCCAAGAGCTGATTAACGCGCTGGAGCTGATGGTCAGCTTCCTCACGAGCAAGCACGAGATCGCGCATTATGGTTAGCTCGCGTTTCGAGATCACATACATAATGAAGCCTAACACTAGCATCATTATGGCCTGCAGGCAGAGGTTGAATATCAGGGCTTCGGGCGTGGTTAACAAGATGACCGGAATGATGCCGATGATCTCTAAGGCGCCGACAATCAGCATAACGGGCAGAGAGATCGCGATCATAATGACGATCGCCCGAACGTCGCGCAAAACCAAGAGCGCTATGGGCGGGGTGGCTTGGTAGATCACCCACATTGCGCCGCTCAAGGTGCCAGAGAAGAAATCGATAAGAGCTAATAAAAGCACAATCAGACAGAGCGTTACATAGACACCGATCTGAGCGTAACGGGAAGAGGCCAAAAAGTAGAGGATGATGCTATCGGCCAGAATGAGGAACAGGAGGCTTATGATGCCGAAAGAGAGCAACGAATCTGCGCCATAGCTTAATAAGCCTAGGATAAAAGCGCATAAAGCTAACAGGAATAACAGAACCGCAAAAAGACGAATCCGAAACGTCAAGTCATCTCGCCAAGCTACAATGTTGGACATATCTGTCGCTTTCACTAGCAAAGGCTCTGGTTAGACAACACTCGTTTCTTTTCTCGTGTTTCCGTATAGCAGTGCCTGATGCAGGGCAAGTGCTAAATAAACACTTTTTTTGATTACAAACGGCTCTTTCGCTTATTCTCAAATGGTCCGCATTGTTTATACCAAATCTCAGCGAGACAAGCAAGCAAATTTTCTATTCATTAAGATTACAAAGGCGTTATATAGCAAACCCGTTTAATGAGTTTGAACGAGAATTTCGCTTGTTTTATAACAATGGACCTTCTGTAGCACAGAATCGCTCATTTTGTGTGCTTTATTCCAGTTTCCATTATCAGGAAACACATCCGGCAGAATACGTTTCTGGCCTTTGGCAGAGTGGAAGGTGACTATGGTTGTTGTGTGAGATTTCGAACTATCGCGCGAAATCTCACACAAATCGTTCTGCAGTTTTCGTGTAGCGTGTTAGAAAGCTGTAGGTTTTGAAGTGGATTTGGAATTATTTGCGTGGTAACAGCGAGAGGATCGTTTCTTGTAAGGTCGCCATCGTTCGCAAGGATGCACTATCAACACCCATACTCACAATCGTCTGAGCGATCTCGGGACTAATTCCAACACAAATCGTTTCTGCACCTAACAAGCGTAAGGTCTGGATCAGCGAAAAGAGCACTTCCGCAAAACGATCATCGACGCTTTGAATACCTGTCAGATCGAAGACCACGGTGCGAGCGCGATGGCTGTGCATACCCTTGGTAACGATATCTCCGAGATTGCTCAAACGGGCTTGATCAAACACGCCAACCAGCGGCAGCACCACTACGCCCGGCAAGACCGGTACTACGGGCGAAGCCAATTGAGAGATAGTTCGGCGCAGCTCCTGCTGCACTCGCTGTTCGCTGCGCAACTGCTCTTCGCGCTGGCGCATCACGCGCATCGTGTTGGCGAGATCGTCGTTGAGGCGTTGCTGTTCATGCAGCAGATTATTGGTACGCTGTAGCTGATTCTGAGCTTCTTGGCGGGCAAGCTGAACCTCGCGAAAGGTGATCTGCTCGCGCTGAGAGATGATACAAGTCACCACGCTCAGCAGAATCATCACGATCACTTGCAGAGCCAAATTAAAGCTCAAGGTATCTGCCTCAGCTAAAAGCTTAACCGGAATAGCCCCGATAATCTGTAAGCTGCCTACCAAAATCAGCACAATCACCGAAACGATCATCATAACGATGGATGAAACTGGCTCGCGTAGAATCAGCGCTGCAACGGGTGGAATGGCTTGAAACAGCACCCACGTTGCGCCGCTGAGCGTGCCGCTCAAGGGATCTGTAAACGCCAAGATAGCTATGGCGATAAAGAGCGATATGTACACGCTTATGCGAGCATAAGGCGTCGCAGCCAAAAAGTACATCACTCCTGAGATCAGCACTACTATGCCACACAAGAGCAAGCCTAACTGCGACGTATCCTGTTTGAACGGAGAAAACAAGGAGGATGCAAAGAAAACAAAAGTGGTAATGACGGTCATGAGCACCGCTAAGAGGCGGATGCGATATTGTAGATCGTGCTGCGTTGTTGGTCCAGATTGCATGAAGTATGTCCTTAGAACGTAGCTACAGCTCCTACTTAGCGATGAACAAGCTATTGTGCCGATGAGGGAAGATATTGTGCCCCTACGTTGCTTGCTATCGCTTCTATTCCACGTTAGGCTTTTTGTAATACACCGGCCCGATCATTCCAGACGTTCCTGCGACAGAGTGATAGCAAATCCACTTGCATACTTCAGTATTCTGGCGGCGAGGTCTTTACCCCAAACAAGGCAGCGACCGCGTCCGCCTACGGCTACCAACGGCCTGCCCGCCACCAGGAACTGCTATCTGCCTCGCTGGCGAAACCGCCCCCCATCACACAAACGGATTCGGCTTGAGACGTCCCTATGTTGTTGGTGGAATGTTGCCGATGAACGCAACATTCCACACATCCTTTTGCCAGTCGTTGCAGCGTCATCGCTGCACGTGTGACACTATGCTGGCACGAAAACCAGCATCACTACATAGATTTCCTATCACAACCCTGTTATTGGCTTCGGTGGCCTAACACGGTAGCGATAGCCTCCTTCACAAGCCAAACCAAGCCTAAGACAGATCGCCTAATTGGCGCCTAAAATCCTCGGGTGTAGTAACAGGCAATTGACAAGCGAAGTTTTGGCAGACATAAGCTGTCGCTCTGCCATCGAGCATGCTGCGCCCCTGCAAGAGCGGGGTCAGCTGTTGGGCCACCTGATCGTTAGGATCGAGCGGAACGGCCACGCTATGAGGTCGATAGCGTTGGTTATACACCTCCCACAGCGCTTGGGTATCGGGTCGAGCGCGCTCGCCCACAATCACGACTTCTTGGCTTGGGCTTAAGGCGTCTCCCAGTGCGCAGAGCATGCGCCCGAAGCCTAACGGGAACTGAGCCAAACTGCCAGCTAAGCTGCTCAAAACCTGCTCGGCCCGTTCGCGGTAAAGATCGCGACCGCTAAGCGCGGCGAGGCGCAGCAACACGCTCACAAAAGCCGAATTCCCGCTGGGTGTAGCGTTATCGGAGATATCTCGCGGACGGGTCACCAAGCTCTCGGCGTCGTTGGCCGTATCGTACAAAAGCAGTGTTTCGTCATCCCAAAAGAGCAGCAAGGCATCATCAGCCAAGCGAATGCTCTCTTGGAGCCAACGCGCCTCGCCCGTCGCACCATACAGCGCTAACAGGCCATCGATCAGATGGGCGTAGTCCTCAAGGTAGCCTAAAATCGTGTTAGCACGCCCGTCCTTCCAAGTGCGCAAGAGCCGCCCATCAGCACGCCGCAGCGAGCGCAAAAGGAACTCTGCGTTTTGGATCGCAACCTCAAGGTAGTCGGGCCGTTGGAAGGCTTGGGAGGCGACCACAAAGGCCCGCATCATCATGCCGTTCCAAGCGGTCAAGATCTTATCGTCGCGCGCGGGTTTGGCACGTTTTTCGCGGGCCTCGAACAGCTTGGCGCGCGCCCGATCGACGATCGCTTCGAGCTGCTCTGTGCTCATGCCCATAACCCGCGCCACCTCGCTGACCGGGCGTTGTATGTTGAGAATGTTTTTGCCCTCGAAGTTGCCCTCCAGAGTCACACCATAGATCTGGCTGAAGATCAGCGAATCGCCGCCTAACAGCTCGCGGATCTCCGAAAATGACCAGACAAAGAACTTGCCCTCTTCGCCTTCACTATCGGCGTCTTGAGCCGAGAAGAAACCGCCCTCGGGGTGGCGCATCTCGCGCACCACATAATCGAGCGTCTCTTGGCTGATACGGCGATAGAAGGGGTCTCCTAACGCCAGATACGCCTCGGCATAGAGACGAGCGAGCTGAGCGTTATCGTAGAGCATCTTCTCGAAGTGGGGCACTAACCAGATATCGTCGACGCTATAGCGATGGAAGCCGCCGCCCAGTTGATCGTATATGCCACCTCGAGCCATCTTGTCGAGCGTCACGCGCAGCACTTCAAGAGTTTGCGTATCACGGTTGTGCATATAGCTGCGCAAGAGGAAGTCTAAGATCATGGGCTGGGGAAACTTGGGCGCGCCACCGAAACCCCCGTTTTCACTGTCGAAATCGTGCTTAATGCGCAGCACAGCCTGATCTAAGATATTGCGTTGAAGCGCACCAGGATCGCCAATATGCTCGGCGACCCGGCGCACATGGCCAAGCAGTTCAGTTCCAGCCAGCTCAAGAGAGGAGCGATCATTAGCAAAGGCCTGCGCGACACTCTCTAGCACCTGGTTCCAGCTCGGCATGCGATAACGAGCAGCCTTTTCGTCGGGCGGAAAGTAGGTTCCGCCATAGAAAGGCGTTCCATCGGGCAACAAAAAGACGTTGAGCGGCCAACCGCCAGTGCCTGTCATAGCTTGTACCGCCGTCATATAGATCGAATCGAGATCAGGGCGCTCTTCGCGATCGACCTTGATGCAGATAAACGAGCTATTCATCAAAGCGGCGGTGGTTTCGTTCTCAAACGACTCGTGCTCCATAACGTGACACCAGTGACAAGCGCTATAGCCGATCGAGAGCAGAATCGGCTTGTTTTCAGCACGAGCACGTGCCAAAGCCTCCTCGCCCCATGGATACCAATCCACGGGATTATGGGCGTGCTGGAGGAGGTATGGACTCGTCGAATTGATCAAACGATTTGTATATTTAGGTTCGGACATAGGAAGAACCTTTCCATTTTGCCGATCGATTGAAGACTACCTATGGTAGTGTATATAAGAAAATATGTGTGGATCTGCACATCGAGAAACTAAGGAGTGCGAGATGGATCTTGCAGAACTTCGCAGCTACCTACTGAGTAAGCATGGCGCAGTCGAGACCTACCCCTTTGGACCACAACCGCTTGTTGTTAAAGTCGCTGGCAAAATGTTCGCTTTAGTCGCGGAGGATGCCGAACCAATAACGATTTCGCTCAAGTGCGACCCGGCCCATGCCCAATTTTTACGCAGCATGTACCCGGCCGTCACACCCGGCTATCATCTCAATAAAGAGCACTGGAATACGGTCTACCTTGATGGATCGATTGAAGATGGTGAAATACTCTCTTTTATTGATGAGTCGTATCAACTGGTTGTTAAAAACCTCACGCGAGCGGCACGCCGTCAACTCGAAGAGTCACGCCAATCTCTTAACCTATTATAAACCTTTCTGACAAGTTAGAATCTTCTCCTGTTGTCAAAGAATGCTTCCAAATCATTGGCTGGAAGCATTCTTTTTTAGCTTAGTGAACAGGAATGTTGGGCATAATAGTGCGGTGTTCGGAGCCCTGTTCAACCAAGAGGCCGCTGCGATAGGCTGCCACCAGCTTTTCTAGGTCTTCTAACTGGCCTTGCAACAGCGCGCCCGTATCGGTATCGGCGATCAGCTTGCGCCGCTCAAAACGCACGATCTGCTTGGTCGAAGGTGTCACATCGATATTGTTCCAAATCATCTGATCGGCCGAAACGAAAGCTTCATGAGCGGCGATCACCATCTCGTGCGAGTTGCCGATCAAGGTATAACCGGCAATGCCAGTTACCGGTTGATACGGCTCGCTCATTCCACCATCGATCACCACCAAGCGACCATTGGCCAACAACGGGCTTTCACCCTTTTTTACAGGGGTATGGCCGTTGATGATCAGGCCGTGTTCGACATCGCCGCCGAAGGCAGCCAAAACCTTGCGGCAGAATGCCTCGCTATTACGCAGCGCATAGTATGGGCCTTTGGGCTCGTCGTGGGTGCTGTGATCAGCGATAAAGTAGCGTTCGAAGGTAGTCATGCGAGCGCGCCCAAAGAGCGGCGATTGAGGTCCACACCAGAGATACCAGATCGAATCTTGGCCCAACTGACGAGCGGCCGGATCGGTGCTGAAATAGGCTTCGCGTACAAGTTGTTCATAACGAGCCAAGAGGGCAGGGCCAGCGTAGCTGCGATCACCAAGCTGAAACTCAATAAACTCGCCCTGCTCGTCGACCGGTAAGCAGCCGTGAAACTTGAGATTACCATCTTGAACTTGGAACATATTGCCGTAGCTGTAGAGAAAGCGCATATGCTCGTGTAAGCGCTTGCTCTGACGGAACTGCTGGCGCAACCAATCGACAACCTCCTGCTCTTCTGCGGTTAGGGCGTTGGGATCTTCACGCTGCAGAGTCGGCCAGAAACAGTCGAGCAAGGGATAACTTTTGCCATCGATCAGAACATTACGACACTCGTCATCGATCTTGTCTAGCAAGATACGATCTTCCATACCGTATTCAGGGTGTCGCTTGATGATTTGGGCCTCTAGCTTAAATTGAATCACCGTGATGGCCTTGTGCATGCGTGCGACAGTTTGGGGCGAGAATTCTTCGGTGGAGGCGCTCGTTTTGGGCAGGAAACGGGTCGCAGGATCTTCGCCATAGACTCGTTCGGCGAAACGCGCCAAGGGCATCAAATTGATATGGTAGCCGTCGGTGAGGGTTTCGAGGTTGTCGTAACGCAGCGAGAGCCGAATCACATTGGCGATCAGGGCGTCGCAGCCGCTAGCTGCGCCCATCCACGAGACATCGTGGTTGCCCCATTGGATCGAAACATAGTGGTAGGCCATCAGGCGATCCATCACCTTTTCGGCGGCAGGCCCACGGTCATAGATATCGCCCAAGATATAGAGCCGATCGACCACTAAACTCTGGATCAAGTAGGCGAGGGCGATAATCACCCGTTCGCCCTCTTCCATAGCTACGATCGAATGAATGATGCTCTGGTAGTAGTGCTCTTTCTGGGTATGGTCGCTCTGGCTTTCGCTCAACAGCTCTTCCAAAATATAGGCGAACTGAGGAGGCAGGCGCTTGCGCACCTTACTGCGAGTGTACTTCTGGGCGGAGGTGCGCGCGACACGAACCAGTTGGCCGATCAGCTCGGGCATCCAAGCTTCAACCGCCGGTTTGGTCTGAAGCATTTGGTCGAGCTTCTTCTCAGGGTAATAGATCAACATAGCCAGCTCGACCTGCTCCGATTCACTCAATTCCGAAGCGAAGGTTTGGGCGATCTTGCGGTGAATCGCGCCGGAAGCGTGGCGCAAAATATGGTCGAATTGCTCATAAGCCCCATGGATATCGGAGATATAGTGGTCGGTGCCTTTGGGGAGGGCTAAAATGGCATTGAGATTGATCATCTCGGCATGAGCCGCCGTAATGGTAGGATAACGAGCGCTCAACAGTTGAAGTAAACGCATCTCTTGACTTGTGCTATTACTTGCCAGTGCCATTCTGCTCCTCCTTGAGTAGCTTCAAACAAGTCGCTTCACACAGCCGGGTTATTGCCGTCCATAGATTTGAGTCCAGAAATGGCGAACTCGCCCACTCGGCGTATCCACAGCTACATAGCCGATTCCAGTATCGAGGTAGTTGCAGTTTAAGACATTGCGCCGATGCCCATCGTTGGGCGGGGTTTGGTTGACCCAACGATCTACTACCTCCTCGGGGGTAGCGATATCAATAGCAATATTTTCTCCAGCAGAGGAGTAATTATAGCCTGCTCGCTCGATTCGATCGCGTGGGTTCGAGCCGTCTGAGCCGATATGACCTGTGAAGTTGTTCTGGGCCATATCTTGGCTATGGCTCTGGGCCGCCGCCGTAAGCTGAGGGTGCAAGGTCAAGGCCGGACAACCCGCCTGCTGGCGATACATATTGACCCGAGCCAATAAGCGCCCGATCAGATCGCCGTTAGGCAGCTCGGCGGGTGGCGCTGCAACAGGATTAGCGCTGCTCACAAGTAGTTCGTTGCCTAACAGGCCGAGCGAGACCGTGTAGGCTGCGGGCAATTCGGGGTGGTATTCCATACGTCGACGTTCAAACCACTGCACGCTACCGCTCCAATCGCCAACTCGCTCCTCCTGAGGCTCGCTGATCGGATAACCGAAACGCTCAAGGCCGCCATTGCGCTCCCAATAGCTCAAGAAGGGCGGACAAAGACTATGGCTGGTCTCGCTAAAGTAGCGACATCCGCTGGGCGCTGCGTCGACCTGTGGCAGACCTTGCCAAGGTCGCCCTTCGACTTCAAGTTTGCGCGCACCCAAACGTCCCGCCATTACCCCCGCAGCGCCATGATCTTCTAAGCGATCGCGCTCGAACCACTGGGTCGGGCCACGGAAGCCTTCGCCGTTGTCTTCGTCGCGCAATGGGCTGATCGGATAGCCGAACACGGCCAAGCCACCGTTACGCTCCCAATAGGCGCGGATCGCCCCGCTGATACAATGGCCGGTTTCGGGGAAACAGCGCTCCGCGCTTTGGGCCTGCGTTTCGGCACTACTACCAAGGCTCAGTAGTAGCACAACAAGGGTCAGAAGTGGGCTAAGGTAGCGCATGCAGCCTCCTTGTACGATCAGCACTCTTCACTCGTTCGCTGAAAGGGCAGACAATCTTGCAGGCAAAACGTCGATCGAAGGATTTATCTATGGCAGTATAGCCCGTCGAACAAGAAGCGGTCAAGGCGGCTAGTGCGGCCCCTTCTTGCCCAGGAGTTCTGCTATAATGCCTGCGATTCTGAACGTGATGGAGTACAACGAGCCATGAAGTGTTTTCAAAAAAACGTGCTTAGTCTTCTCTCGCTGATCTTTTTGGCTGGCTGTGGCTTGGTGAATGTCCCACCGCAACCAACCGCTACAGCTATTATCGAGCCCGCAGGAGACTCCGCAGAGCCAGTAGACAGCTTCACACCAGTTGATCAAGACCAGATCGTAACGACGCCCAGCGGTCTACAGTATGCCGATCTGGTAGTTGGCGACGGTGAGGAAGCGACTCTAGGCTCGACCGTTTCGGTCCACTACACAGGCTGGCTGCAGTCGAACGGCGTGAAGTTCGATAGCTCGCTCGATCGAGGCACACCCTTCGATTTCCAGATCGGCGCGAACACCGTTATCCAAGGCTGGGAAGAGGGTGTTCAGGGCATGCATGTCGGCGGCAAACGCCAGCTTATCATTCCTCCGGAGTTGGGCTACGGCAGTAGAGAGGTTGGACCGATCCCTGCCAACTCGGTGTTGGTCTTTGAGGTTGAACTGCTTGATGTCCAGTAGCGAACGAACGCAAGCTCAAACGAACGCGCCCGCAGCGCCCCTACGCATCACTGCGCTGATCGCTTATCTGCTGGTCGGGCTCTGTTTAGCCGTTGCGCTTTGGAATGGGGTCTGGCATAGTTGGCGCTTTGTTCAACATAGCAGCCTAGCCTTGGCCTTTCCGTTACCGCTCGACGGTCTTGAGGGCACGCTCTTGCACGAGGCGTGGCTACTACAAGCGGGCGAAGCGCTCTATCAACCGCTGCAACCCGATCGCTTCGTATCGTCGCCCTATCCGCCCATGCACTACGTTCTGCTGGCGATCTTTGCGCCCGCCGACTGGCAAGGGCCGCATGTCTTCTTCGAAGGGCGGCTGGTCTCTTTGGCGGTCAGTCTGATCACAGCCTTCTTCTTGGCAGCCCTCAGCCTACGCCAGAGTCGCTCGCTGGCGAGCGCGACTCTGGCGATCGGCCTGTGGTTAGCCTTCGCGCCCGTTCAGCTCTGGTCGACTCGCATCAAGCCTGATCCGCTAGCCTTGGATTTCACGATGGCTGGCCTCTTTGCGGCAAGTTTCTACGATCCGCAAGCAGCGATCGCTTCGAAATCCGCGTTTCTCCGGCGCTATGGTGCCCCGTTCATCGCGCTGTGCTGCTTTGTGTTGGCCTACTTCACCAAACAGACCGCGATCGTGGCACCGGCCTCGGTCTGCTTAGCGCTGTTTTTGGCCGCGAGCGCCAAGGCTCTACGAGAGGAGCGCTCGTGGGCACGGCTCTGGCGCGATCGAGCGGTCTGGCACGCTTTCGGTTTTGGCTTCGCATATGTGCTTATGGTCGGCCTTGTCTGGGCCTTGCTCGACCTCATCAGCGACGGTCAATACACCTTCCATATTTGGGGCTTGCACCGCAGCGAATGGTGGTCGTTCGATCTGATGCTCAAGTTTCTCGAACTGTTGCTCCCATCATGGCCGCTTGTGCTCTTGGCCATCGCCGGAATCGTAGCGGCGATCTTCCAGCTTGTGCGCAAGCCCGATCTCAAAGCCAAAGCGCTTATTCCGGCCTGCTATATGCTGGCAGCGCCCTGCACCCTTTTTGGGGCGGGCGAGATCGGAGCCAACCACAACCATCTGCTCGAAACCCATCTCGCGCTGGTATTGATCAGCAGCAGCTTGATTGGAACGCCGCTCTATAGCTTACAGAAGGGCTGGAAAGCCAAGCAAGATCAAGCCTATATCTGGAAGGTCAGCCTGTTGGCCTGTCTGGGGGTCGCTTTAATAGCGCTGCAATTCTGGAACTTTGTCGAGCGCCCAGCTTGGTACGGCAACCAGTTCGACCCACTCGACAATCACTCGGGGCGCTATCTCGCTTTGATCCGCAGCCAACCGGGCGAGGTGCTGGCCGATGATGTGGCGCTGTTGGTAGCTGCTGGGCGTCCTCTGCGCTACGACGATCCCTCGACTATGGGGCCAGCTGTCAGAAGTGGTGTCTGGGACGAGAGCCATCTGCTCGAAGAGGTGCGTCAGCAACACTTCAGCGTAATTATGCTGCCGATCGGGCCGAACGAGACGGTCGACGCCAAAGGGCGCTGGACGACGGCATTCCTCACGACCTTACACGAACACTACAAACCGCTCTATCGCGATCGTATCACAACCTACGTACCTCGCTAACGCCAACACAGGTCCCGTGTTTAGGCACGGGACCTGTGTTTTGTTTTTCGGCATTGCAAGTATGCACGAACATATCTGCAATCATACCAAATTCGTTTACAGACCTGCGCTCTTGTAACGCAAAAACGGGAAAAGAGTTGTGAGATATTTCGCACTGTCGCGCGAAATATCTCACAACAAAAAATGGTCACGTTCCACTCTGCCGAAGGCCAAATAGAACGTAATCAAGCAGTTGGTATCAGGGGGCCGTCGGCGCGCACCGATACGACCTCGGGTTGCGGACGAGATGTTGGTAGCCGTAGGCGGACGCGCCTACAGCCTTCTTTGGGCTAAACGTGTCTTCGCCAATATTACGCAACGCGCATTTGTACAAGCCCTTCCTCAGCTTCGCAGTGGAAGCGAACTGGTATCAGCGCTCGTGCTCGGGCCAAGTGCGCGGAGCGTCGCTCACTGGCTGCAGAATCACAAAGCCGATCACAATACAGGCTAAAAGCACCAATACGCCGACCGGCTGGCCGAGGTTGGGGTCGCCAGCGAACATCCAGCCGACCACTAGGCCCCACAGCAACGGGCCGGTGATAGCCGAGAAACGCCCAACCATGCTGTACAAGCCGTAAAACTCGCCGATGCGAGCGGGCGGGGTTAGGCGCAGCATATAGGGACGATCGGCCGCCCAAGTGCCACCCAAAGCGAAGCCCGCTAAGGCCGCGACAACATAAAAGAGCCAGATCGGCAAGTTAAGCAGACCGATCAAAGCGGCTAGCAGAAAGATCGCCATCCACAAGATCAACACGATCGTTAGGCTCCGTTTCGGGCCGATCTTATCGACGATTTTGCCCCACACCAAACCGCCCACAATCGCAAAAGTCACAGCGCCTAACAGAATGATCTGGGCTCTAAAAGCGCCCTCCTCCGCACTCAATCCAGAGCGCACAACTTGATTGGTAACGTACAGGCCCATCACACTGATCACGGTATTGATCGCATCGGTATAAAACACACGCCCGATTAAAAAGCGGCCTAAACCCGGATAGTTTTGGCTATTGCGAATCGTCTCTAAGGTTTGGGTGGTAACTCGCTGCAGCATGCTCCAGCTAAAAGGCTCGGCCTGGAGATTCGGCTGTTCACGCACAAAAAAGAAGCAGGGGAGTGAGAAAAGCAGAAAAAGCACAGCAACCGTTGGAAAGATCATCTGAACGGGCAGACCATAGAAACTGGTGATCAGCAAGCCAGCCCCGATTCCGATGTAGGAGCCTAAATAGCCTACTCCAACACCCAAGCCACCGATCCAGCCACGATTCTCTTCCGTACTCACATCGGGCAAGAGCGCATCGTAAAACTGAATACCCGCTTGGTAAGCGATATTGGCGATAACGAACAGCGTTAAGGTGATATAGAGGCCACCTACGCCTAACAGCGCAGTAAAGACCACACAGATCAGGGTGCTCACCACCAAGAAGGGCATGCGACGCTTGGCTTTATCGGTCATAGCGCCTAACATCGGCGAGACGATAAAGATGATAGCCATCGAGATCGCTGTCGTTATGCCGTAAATAAAGTCGACCCGCTCCTCGCCGACTCGGTCGCGCACCCAGAGCGAAAAGTAGAGCGATACAATCGCCATCGAGAAGATCGTATTCGCTAAATCGTACAAAACCCAGCCGACAACGGCAGAACGTTTCGGCTTCCAAACTTGGCTATTATTCACTCCCCAATCGGCAGATTCGCGAACGTTCTCCATAGCCACTCCCCTTATGACAAGATGTGCGTTTTCAGCAAGCGCGGAACCCAGAGTAGGCAATTTATATCAATAAACGTCTATTCGTGAATTTCCTTTTGATCGATTTAGGTTTCAGCACGATCGATAAGATACTGACACATCTTTCGAATCGTTGTGCGATGGCTAGGAGAATAGTATTCAGCTAGAGAATCGATTGAGATGTGGCTAGGAAGGACATTTGCTAAAGGCAGACCAACCAAAGCTTCAAAATCTGCATCTTTATCCTGAGGAACCTTCAGGCCGGTCTCAAGGGCGACAGCACAATAAGCCTCTACTAGATTGAAGTATTTGATATTTCGCTCGATCAGTTGGGGGCCGCTCTCGACAGGGGCGTGGCAATAAAAAGCTTGACGGGCGTTTAAAGCCGCCATTCGCGCCAGTGAAGCGCGCAATTGGGGCAGATCGCTATCTTCAGAAACAACCGGAAAGGGTTCTTCGGCCGCATCGCCAGCCAACAAAAGGCCGATCTCGGGGATAAAAATCGAGATATGGTCGGGCTGATGGCCGGGGGTCGGAAAGAGTTCCAAGGTCAGGTCGCCACAATCGATCCGCAACTCGTCGCTAAAGGCCAGCGAAGGCGGCACCAAGCGTACATCATCGAATCGCCCAGGCTCTTCCGCGCGCATCTTTGCGAGAAAGTCCTGTTCCTCGCTCGAAAGCAGGCGTTGCGCCGTCAAGGTGCTTCCAACCACCAAACTCGGAAACTCCGCATCGGGACCAGTAAACAAGAAAGATCCCCAGGCGTGATCCCAATCGGCGTGGCTCAAAATCACCAACAAGGGGCGTCCAGTCAAGCTCGGACGGATATATTCAAGCAGTGCCCGCGCTGTTTCGCCATTAAACAAAGGATCAACAATCACAACATAACGTTGAGTTTGGATCACAAAGACCTGCACAAGCGATCCACAAGCATACACCTGCACCCGCGTATCCCAACCTGTATTGACAACAGGGAACAAGCTATCTGCCATGATTCACAACCCACTTTCTTGTCGTTCTCTGTCTCTAGGGATACATCGCAAGTATCGTTGCGCTACTGGGTACGTTTAGGAAGCAGAAACGCGCAATAACTGAGGCTTTGCTTATGCTAAACGAACCGGTCACAAGAGCCTTGCACACCACACGCCGTAGATGTGAGCAGATTCTCAGCTTGCAAAAAGGACTTTTAGGCTTTCAAACCGCCTTTTCAGCCCATAAAGCTCATCTTACGATACCCGATCAAGCACTGACTGTCAATTCAATACGGCGGGAAGTAGCTACAGCTTGTTAACGCCACAGAAGTGTATAGTACAGATCAGTAGGCGGAAAGGCCGCTTCCCACAAAGAAGGGTCCTAGCGCGTCCGCCTACGGCTACCAAGTCGGCCGTCCACCCATTCGTGCCTTCAAGGCTGCCAGCGCTTTTCTCTGTCTCTCGCTGCGATCTGCTTGGCACAAGCATTGTCTTTCAGGCCAAAGCCATTTAAAGACACGTATTCTCGTAACGCAGGAAAAACGAAAATACGAACACATGGTTGTATGACATTTCGCGTTGCCGCGCAAAATGTCATACAACAAATCTGCCAAAGGCCAACAAGCAACTAATCGGATTTAATATGATCAGGCCGATATGGTAAGCGGGGAGCTACTCGAATATCAAGCGAAGCCGGCATGCGATCACGATCAATATGCCAGTTATGCCTCATTAAAGCGAACTTATTCCAAATTCGCTTAAAAACGAGCATGCTCGCAACATGGAGCAACAAAAGCGTTGTGTGAGATTTCGAATCTCACACAACAAAAACAGGCAAGTTCCACTCTGCCGAAGGCTAAAAAGAGATAAAGTAATCGGATTTGATATGAGCTAGCGCTGCTAGCTGTTAACGGCTGATGCGCGGGCGAGCGCCCAAGGTAACGGTAAGATCGCCGCTGCGACCATCGAGGGTAACAATCGAGAGCACGACCTGATCGCCCGGCCTCTTTTCAAGTTCCAGATACGAGATCAAATCATCGCTCGATGTCATCACTTGCCCATCGACTGCCGTCAAAATCACATCTTCGCGCAGGCCAGCTTGGGTCACCGGACTAGAAGCATTAGGACGAATCGGCAGGCCAGCGGCGGGTGAACGCCCGTTTTTCACATCGAGCGTGGTAACCGGTTCGCTGATCGAAATACCGAGATAAGGGTGGTCGTAGGAACCCTTATCGATCAGTTCGGGCACAACTTTTTTGATCAGATTGCTCGGCACCGCGTAGCCGATACCATTGCTGAGCTGGCTAGCACCTTGCTGAGTCGGAATAGCAGCAACCGCAGTATTCATACCGATCACCTCGCCAGCAGCGTTAAACAACGGGCCGCCCGAGTTGCCTGGGTTGATGGCAGCATCGGTCTGAATCACACCGCCGATCGAGAAATTACCTGCCGCTTGCGACTCTTGCAGCGTGCGCCCTAACGCGCTAACGATACCGGTTGTAACGGTGCGATCTTGGCCGAGCGGGTTACCGATCGCGATCACCATCTGGCCAACGTTCAACTGCGACGAATCGCCCAAGGCCACAGGCCGAACGCCTTCGGGCACATCATCGACTTGCACCACAGCGATATCGCTATCGGGGTCGGTACCGAGCACAACGCCGCGCGTCTCATACAAACCAGTGAAAAAGACGCTCACTTCGCGCTGACCTTCAACCACATGGTTATTGGTAACGACAATCCCCCGATCGTCGATTAAAAAGCCAGAGCCCAAACCTTGGCTCAGTTGAATACGAACAACAGCCGGGCCGTTTTGGGTAAAGATCCGTTCCACAATGCCCTGCTCGTCATCTTGACGCAAGATCATGGGTACATTCTCGACCGGGGCACTTGTATTGAGCGTTTGTGCAACAGTGGTATTGGAGATTGGGGCTTCACGATCGCCTACAAGAACGTCGGCTGTGGCGACTGGTTCTTCTCGATCAGCCACAGGAGCGCTGGTTGGCGCCTGAGGACTAGTCTCTAAGCCAAGATCGACCCAAGTACAGGCAAGCAAGCTGCTCAAGAGCAACATGAGCAGTGCAAAAACAAGATAACTGCGTGTCGGTTGGGATTTCATTATCATTCCTCCCCTCAAACAATCCTTTGGGGTAGAGATAGCAAGTTTACTACCCCGATTCTTTTATACTACCTTCTAAAGCTGAATTTTGTTGCGTTTGGGGAAAGAAAAAGTTAGGCTCTGGCAACTCGTGCCAAAGCCTAACTGTTCAACGCTTATGGATGATGCTTAGGAAGCGGCCTTGATCGCCTTGAGAATAGCGCGGCGTGTATAGACCTTCACCATTGCGCGGCGATAATCTTCCGAAGCGTGGATATCGCCCAGCAATTCGAGCTCGTCGCTGACCGCTTCCGAAGCTGCGGTCACGGCCTCTTCGCTGCTTGCGCCGCCAACCAAGGCATTTTCGACCTCTTCGAGGCGGGTCGGCTTCGGCCCAGCGCCCGTGATAGCGACTCGAGCGGCAGCCACTGTGCCATCACCGTTCAGCTTGACCCAGGCAGCAGCTCCTACGATGGCATAACCCGAGGCGGGCTGAACCATTTTGACATAGGAAGCACCCTCACCAGCACCCATCTTGGGCAAGGTGATAGTGGTCAAAAGCTCGTTCGGCTCGAGCGAGGTGGTCAACATATCGACGAAGAAGTCGTCGATCGAGATCTCACGAGTGCCTTCCGGCCCTTGAGCGGTTAAGGTTCCACCCAAGGCCAAAATCACAGCAGGCAGGTCGGCGGCGGGGTCGGCGTGTGCCAAAGCGCCACCGATCGTGCCACGGTTGCGAACTTGGGGGTCACCGATCTGATCGACCGCCTCTGCGATCACCGGCAGAGCAGCTTTTAGCTCAGCCGAGTTGAGCAGGCTAGCGTAAGTCGTCATCGCGCCGATCGTGACCTTATCACCAACATTGATGCTGCGTAGTTCAGCGATCGGGTTGATGTCGATCAAGACGGTGGGAGCCGCCAAACGCAGCTTCATAGCAGGCAATAGCGAATGTCCACCTGCCAGAATTTTTGCTTCATCGCCATGTTCCGCCAACAATTTGAGCGCTTCGTCAACGCTGTTGGCGGCGTAATATTCAAATGCGCTAGGGATCATCTCTGCTCCTTCAACAGGTTTTCAAACAGTGCGAAGGTAGAATCGCATGGATATCGCCTGCATTAGTTATGGTTGTTGGACGAGTGGATCGCACGCCACACACGCTCGGGCGTGGCTGGCATTTGCATATGCTTCACCCCAAAAGGCGACAACGCATCGATAACTGCGTTCATCACTGCTTGGGCCGATCCGATCGTTCCAGCTTCGCCAGCACCCTTCACGCCCATCGGGTTGACCGGACTGGGGGTGACGGTGTGGTCGAGCTCATAATGCGGCACTTGTGCAGCGGTTGGCACTGCATAATCCATCAGAGTACCACTCAACAATTGACCGTTTTCATCGTAGACGGCCTGTTCGTAGAGGGCCTGCGCCACACCTTGGGTAATACCGCCATGAATCTGGCCTTGAACGATCAAGGGGTTGATCTGCGGGCCACAATCGTCGACGGCGACATAGCGCAACAGATCGACCCGACCCGTTTCGATATCGACCTCGACAATGGCGATATGGGTGCCAAAGGGGAAGGTACAGTTCGGCGGATCGTAGTAGGTCGTCTCGTCCAAGAAGGGTTCCATGCCTTCAGGCAAGCTGTACGCCACCGAAGCCTGCAAGGCGATCTCGGCGAGGGTCTTCGAGCGATCCGGCGAGCCTTTGACATAGACCTTGCCGTCTTCATAGACCATATCGTCGGGGTTGGCCTCCAACATATGGGCTGCCAGCTTCTTGGCCTTCTCTTTAATCTTGGTCACGCTCTTGTGAATGGCTGTTCCACCCACTGCCGCGCTACGGCTGCCATAGGTACCGTAACCAAAAGGTGTACCGGCTGTATCGGAGTGCTCGACCAAGACATTCTCGTAGGGTACGCCAAGCTCGTCGGCCACCAACTGAGCGAAGGTTGTTTCAAGACCTTGGCCGTGCGGCAAAGAACCTGTTGTCACGACAACCTGGCCTGTGAGGTGAACGCGCACGTTAGCGCTTTCCCACAAACCTGCGCCCCAGCCCTCGCCCGGCAGACCGATCCAAGCGCTCGGAGCTACGCCACAGATCTCGACATAGGATGAAATGCCCACACCGAGATAACGGCCTTGCTTGCGCGCTTCTTCCTGTTCTTTGCGGAAGTCTTTATAGCCGATGGTTGCAAGGGCCTTGTCGAGCGCTGGCTCATAGTTGCCGCTATCGTAGGGTAGCAGACCCAGACCGTTGTCGTAGGGAAAGTCCTCGGGCTGGATAAAGTTCTTGCGACGCACTTCGGCGGGGTCCATGCCGATTTCCGCAGCGAAACGGTCGATCATGCGCTCGATCAGGTAGGAAGCCTCGGGGCGTCCTGCACCACGGTAGGCATCGACCATAGCGGTATTGGTATAGACGCCGCGCACTCGACAGTAGGCGGCAGGAATTTTATACACACCGCTCAAAATACGCCCATACAGTGTAGTCGGAATACCAGGCGCGATCGTCGAGATATAGGCTCCAAGGTTGGCGATGGTGTCGGCGCGCAGGCCCGTGATCTTGCCATCACGTGTACCACAGATCTCGGCTACGGTGATATGGTCGCGACCGTGGGTTGAATACTTGAAGTTTTCGGAGCGATCTTCAACAAACTTGACCGGCCGCCCGATCTTGCGAGCTGCCCACATTGTAAAGGCCATGTCGTTGTAACAGAAGATCTTTTGGCCAAACCCGCCACCGACATGGGGCGAGATACAACGTAGCTTCGATTCGGGGATTCCAAAGACAAAAGCCGTCAACAACAAGCGCATCACGTGTGGAGCTTGAGAAGTCATCCAAACCGTAAACTCTTGAGTTGATGGCTCGTAGCGAGCGATCGAACCGCGCGTCTCCATCGGAGTTGGCAAAAGACGCTGGTTGATAATCTCTTCTTTTACTGCAACTTCTGCCGCAGCAAAAGCTGCATCGGTTTTGGCTTTATCGCCACAATCCCACTCAAAAACTATATTGTTTGGTGCGTTCTCGTGAAGTTGAGGGGCACCCGGTTCGACGGCTTTGCGTCCGTCAACAACAACATCGAGCGGCTCGTATTCGACATCGATCAGCTCAAGCGCATCGCGCGCGGTATAGCGATCTTCAGCCAAAACGAGCGCTACCGGATCACCGACAAAACGCACCACATCAACAGCAAGGGCTCGTGGGGTGTTGATGTTGTTCTGAACTCGACCCGAAGCAGCTGTCCAAGCGCAGGGCAAAGGATTGATATCCATCATATCTGCGCCGGTGAACACTGCTACCACACCAGGGGCCGCTTGGGCGCGACTTGTATCGATCTTGAGGATTTTGGCATGACCGTAGGGACTGCGCAAAACAGCGGCATGCACCATTCCTGGCAATTTAATATCGTCGAGATAATTGCCCTGACCTGTAATCAGCTGCGGATCTTCGCGCCGTTTAATAGCGGCACCAAACATCTTTGTTGGCGCAACAGACATTGTTACTTCCTCCCTAGATGCATTGGGTTCGTGACACAACAAAACGCAACGGTTCCACCACCATCAGAAACGAGCGGGCCAGGTTTGTTTGTTTACGATCCTACCGACTCCACAACCTGCTCTTTAGCGCCGATCGGAGCAGGCTCTTCGTTACGCATCTTGGCAGCAGCGTACTGAACAGCACGCACGATATTCTCATAACCCGTACAGCGGCAGAGGTTGCCTTCCAGACCGTGGCGGATCTCCTCTTCGCTCGGGTTGGGGTTTTTC
>ERZ777003.1007-NODE-1007-length-47855-cov-28.719456_pt1 | contig 47855 bp, 34 predicted proteins | sample MGYA00374956_ERZ777003 | MGnify/ENA primary metagenome ERZ777003 (study PRJEB29302, sample SAMN06268252) | bioreactor metagenome | isolation source: Joint BioEnergy Institute, California, USA | place: USA:Joint BioEnergy Institute, California, USA | collected... | reverse complement strand
GCCCGCGCCGAGCACGGCCGCCATCGCGGCGCCGTTCGGGACCGCCTCCGACCACGAGATTTCGATGCGCACGGCCACGGGAGCCTCCTACTCGACCGGTGCCACCTTGTTGACGAACACGCCCATCAGCGCGACGAACGACACCAGCACCAGCGCACCCGTCGTCAGCACCATCGCCATCGTCCGGAGCGAGCGATCGGCGAGCAGCGTCGTGCGGCAGCGCGAGGCGACGAACGCGACGGCCGTCGTGAGGATGCTTGCGCCCCACGGGACATGCTCCTTGACCTCCATCGCGAAGCTGTGCAGCCAGCGCGTGTCCGGATTCGCCATCAGCAGCGCACGCGGGTAAGCCTCGAGCGACGGGACGCCTTCGGGCGGCGGAACGCGGTAGAGCGGAAAGACGACGTAGGTGCCGGTGATGGTAGAGAGCCAGACGAGCACGGCGGTGCCGATGGCGAGCCACGCGAGCCACCGCGCGGGACGGGCGGGAACCGGCACCCCGTCGTGCGTCCCGGGCCAGGCGGTTGCTGACACAGACGAACACATCCGGCAGCGCCTGAGATTCAGCGATGCACGCCGGAAAACTACGCGGTAGCCGGGTGGACGGATAGACTCCGCTCGCCCTCCAGGCTCAACGACGCGGGAGAAACGCTGCTGCAGGGAGTTCGTCCACGGGTCCAGGCGCGTGGGGCCCCCCAACCCCACGCCGGATTACCCCCTTCCGCAGCGTTTCTCGACCTGACGCCCCCGCGTCGCTCGCAGTCGGGCGAGCGGAGTCCATCCGTCCACCCGGACGTCGCGCGATGCCCGTTTGAAGAGCAGGATCCTGCCCCCTGACATTCGTGTCGCCGTCCGGCCGTGGCTCCTACGTTCGTGTCGGCCGGTGGCGATGGCCGGCCATCACGCTCGAACGCCACGAGACTGCGCGGAATCCCGCGAGTTGTGCGCGATCTCTTCCGGACACGTTCGGGGACTGTCGTCCGCAACGTGTGCTGGCAGTCCGCTTGCACCGGGCGCAGGCCGAAGGGGGACTCGCCAGGATGCTCACTCGTGCTCAGCTCGCCAGTCTTGCCGTGTGTACGACCGTGTTGCTGTCGGCCGGAAGCGTCGACCGCTGGCTCCTGTCGGCAGATGCCGGCCAGGCCGGTCCATCGCGATCTCCGGCGCCGCCACCAGCCGCGCTCGACGGACGTGCGCAGGCGCGTTCGATGGTCATCTCGCCACTCGGCATCGTCGCCAGCGAACATCCGTACGCATCGCAGGCCGGCGCGATGGTGCTCGCCGCCGGCGGCTCGGCCATCGACGCCGCCATTGCCGCAAACGCCGTGACCGGCGTCGTCGCGCCGCACATGAACGGCATCGGCGGCGACCTGTTCGCCATCGTCTACGAAGCAGGGAGCGGACGGCTCTACGGCCTGAACGCCAGCGGCTGGTCGGGATCGGGGCTGACGATGGAGCTCGTGCAGGCGCAGAAGCTGACGCGGCTGACCGGCGTGCACAGCGTGACGGTGCCGGGCGCGGTGGCCGGCTGGCAGGCGCTGCACGATCGCTTCGGACGCCTGCCGCTGGCCGACGTCCTCGCGCCGGCCATCAAGGCGGCACGCGACGGCTTTCCCGTCACCGAGTGGACGGCCGGCGACTGGGCCAGTCACGTGAACAACCTGCAGCGCGACGCGAATGCGGCGCGCACGTATCTGCCCGATGGCCGGGCGCCGGCGGTGGGGCAGATCTTCCGGAATCCCGACCTGGCGTGGTCGCTCGAACGACTGGCCACGATAGGAACGTCGGACTTCTACCGAGGCGAAATCGCCGCACGCATCGTCGACTACCTGGAGCGGCACGGCGGCACGATCACGGCGGCCGACATGGCCGACTACGCGCCCGAGTGGATCGATCCGGTGTCGACGACCTACCGCGGCTGGACGGTCTACGAACTTCCGCCGAACGGCGTCGGCATTGCCGCGCTCGAGATGCTCAACATCGTCGAGCGCTATCCGATGACGGAGTGGGGCCACAACTCCGTCGAGGCGCTGCATGCGCTGATCGAGGCCAAGAAGCTGGCCTACGCGGACATCTCGCGCTACGTGGCCGATCCGGCGCACAGCCGCGTGCCGACTGCGACGCTCATTTCGAAGCCCTTTGCCGACACACGCGCGGCGCTCGTCGACGCGGACCGGGCCAACTGCGACGTGCCCGCCGCGACCATGCCCGCGTCGGGCGGCGACACCATCTACCTGAGCGCGGTCGACGCCGAGGGCAACATCGTGTCGCTCATCCAGAGCAACTACGGTCTGTTCGGGTCGCGGCTCGTGCCCGACGGTGTCGGCTTCGTGCTGCACAACCGCGGCGCGCTCTTCAGCACGGATCCGGAACACCCCAACGCCGCAGGGCCGCGGAAGCGGCCGCAGCACACGATTATTCCCGCCTTCATGAGCCGCGGCGACGTGAAGATCGCCTTCGGCATCATGGGCGGCTGGAACCAGTCGCAGGCCCACGCGCAGTTCGTCTCGAACATCGTCGACCACGGCATGAACATCCAGGCGGCGATGGAGGCGGCGCGCTTCAACATGGGATCGTTCGCCGGGTGCAGCGTCGCGATGGAGCAGCGCGTGCCGGCATCGGTGCGCGCCGCGCTCGAGTCGATGGGGCACGTGATTCAGCTGCGCCACGACTACAGCGACGCCATGGGCGGCGGGCAGGCCGTCATGCGCGACTTCGCGACCGGCGTCAACTACGGCGCCTCCGATCCCCGCAAGGACGGCGCCGCCATCCCGCAGCCGCTGCTTCTGCCCTGACGGCACGTGCCCCGGCCGGCGGGGCAGGATGCGCGGGGTCGCCTGATGAGGGCGGCCCCGCGCGATTCATTTCCGGCCGGGACACCTGACCGTACATCGGTGTCGATCCCCTCGGTTGGATCCGACACGAACGTGCGGTTCGCGATCGCAGTCGACGGTTCCTTTTCTACCGCCGGCCTGCTCGCCTCCCTCGAAAGCCTCAGAAATCCGCGGGAAATGCGCGAGGCGGTGCACGTGTCGCCGTGCGGCGCGCGCGGGGAACGGAAGTTGCTCCCGCAGCGGGCCGTTACCGATCGGCTGCGCGCGAACGGGCACGCGCGGGGGCACCGGCCAGCGCCCGGGTTCGGAGGACGAATGACGAAAGCAGTTCGCATCGTCGCGAGCGTGGCGGTCGCCTGTGCGTTGCTGGCGCCGGCACGCTCGATTCACGCGCAGCAGGGAACCGGAGACATCCGCGGCCAGGTCGTCGACGCGCAGGGCGGCGCGCTGCCGGGGGTGACGGTCATCGCCCGGCACCAGCAGAGCGGCCTGTTCCGCGAGACGCTCACGGCGGCAGACGGGCGCTTCTTCATTGCCGCCATCACGCCCGGTCTCTACGAGATCGAGGCGACCATGCCGGGCTTCAACCGCTTCATCCAGCGCGACGTCCAGGTGGAGGTCGGCCAGACCCGCGCCGTCGAAGTGACGATGACCGTGGGACAGATGGAAGAGTCGGTCACGGTCACGGCCAGCGCGGCGCTCATCGACACGACGTCGAAGGAGATCGGCGGCAACGTCAGCGCGCAGGAGCTGGCCGATCTGCCGACGATGAACCGGAACTTCACGAGCTACCTGGGGCTGCTGCCCGGCGTGGTGTCGCGCATCAACCCGGCGTCGTTCGGCGCCGACGACATCTCGGCGAACGGTCAGGCGAACGCCAACGTGAGCTACACGCTCGACGGATCGAACAACAACGAGGCGCTGCGCGGGGGCAACGGCGGCGCGCAGGCGCGCATCGCGGTCGAGTCGGTGCAGGAGTTCCAGCTGCTCACCAGCCAGTTCGACGCCGAGTACGGCGGCTCGTCGGGCGCCATCGTCAACGCCGTGTCGAAGCAGGGGACGAACCAGTTCCGGGGCAGCCTGTTCTACTTCTTCCAGGACGCTTCGATGACCGCGCTCGAGTACTTCGCGAAGCAGCAGGGGCTCGAGAAGGCGCCCACGAACCAGCACCAGTACGGCGGCACGATTGGCGGGCCGATCGTGCGCAACAAGGCCCACTTCTTCGGCAGCTTCGAGGGCATCCGCCTCGACAGCGGCCTGACGATCAATATTCCGGCGCGGCCCGAGTTCAATCGCGCCGACTTCGAGCGGGCGCGCATCCGCAACACGATGGTCCGGTTCGACCATCAGGTGACGGGCAACCACACCTGGGGCGTGCGGTGGCTGCGTGAGCAGTCGCCCCAGTACAACCAGCTGTCGACGAACGTCACGCCGTCGGTCGTCGGTCAGGAGAACGACGTCGACCAGACGTGGGTCGGCAACCTCAACTCGGTCTTCAAGGGCACGGTCGTCAACTCGCTCAAGGTATCGGTCACCCGCGAGAACGTGTACTTCGCCAATCCGCAGTTCTTCGCGAACGGCCGGCGGCAGGACCTGCTCCCCCCGCTGCTCGACTACCAGACCTTCCTCGACGGGCAGGATCCCGGCGCCATGCACCAGCTCGAGCGGGCATGGGCGGTCGAGAACATCCTGTCGTCGTTCATCAGCGGCCGGGGCGGCACGCACCAGCTCAAGGGCGGCGTCCAGATCACGCGCATGTCGGCCGACATCAACGACCAGGACAACATGAACGGGACGTTCGTCTTCTCGCACGATCTGCCGTTCGACCCGGCCGATCCGCGCACCTGGCCCGAGCGCTTCAGCATCCGCGTGCCGGGTGTCAGGACCTACGGCGTGTCAGGGACGCTCTACGGCGTGTTCCTGCAGGACAAGTGGCAGCCGACCTCACGGCTGACGATCGACCTCGGCGTGCGGTACGACCTCGAGGTGATTCCGATCCGCAACGCCGACAATCCCCGCTTCGCGAGTCCCGACTCCTACGCGGTCGACAAGGACAACATCTCGCCGCGGCTCGGCTTCAGCTACGCGCTTGGAGGCCGCTCCGAGTCGGTCATCCGCGGCGGCTTCGGCCTCTTCTACCAGCGCACGCCGTTCGGCTTTCTCGACGACGTGGTGCACAGCGGCGTCTATTCCGATTCGTTCACCGCGACGTTCCCGGCAACCAACGCCGATCCCGGGCCGTCGCGCGGCGAGTTCCCGACCGATCCGTTCCTGGCGACCTTCCCGAACGTGAACCGGGCGCTGCTCGAGGAGATGTTCCCGCCCGGGACGACGCAGAAGAATACCGGGGCGGTGACGTTCGACACGCCGGACCGCGAGCTGCCGATGACGCGGCAGTACTCGCTCGGCTACTCGCGACAGTTCGGGGCGAACTACTCGGTGTCGGTCGATCTGATCCGGTCCGAGCAGCGTGGCACGCTGATGCGGCTCGACCTGAATCCCGGCCTGCGTGAATCGGAGTCGCGGACGGCGCCGCTCATCCGCATCAATCCGGAGTTCGTCTCGAACGTGTTCGAGATCGGCAACTACGGCTGGATCGACTACACGGCGCTGCAGCTCCAGGTGCAGCGGCGGTACGCGTCGGGCTTCAGCGTTCGCGGCGCGTACACCTATTCGAAGGGGTGGGGGAACACGGCGACCGGGCAGAACGACACGATGGAGAACCAGCTGCTGCTCGATCCGCGGCTCGAGCTCAACGAGGGGCCGACGAACATGGATCGGCCGCACATCCTGTCGGTGAGCGCCACCTACGACCTCCCGTGGATCGAGGGGGCGCGGCTGGCGGCCATCATCCAGGCCCGCAGCGGGACGCCGTTCACGCTGACCGACAGCAGCTTCGACCTGGATCGCAACGGCTCGTTCGCGAACGAGTACCTGTCCGCAGGCACCTACAGCGGCGTCGGGCCCAACGCAATCACCGTCTACAACCGGGGCGGCCGCAACGGCGCCCGCGGGCCGATGGTCGCCACCGTCGGCCTGCGCGGCGGCTACCGCTTCCTGCTGCAGGGGCACCGGACGCTCGACATCAACGTCGACGTCTTCAACCTGTTCAACCGGGCGAACTTCCTCAATCCCTCGGGCGACATCCGGACGCCATCGACGTTCCTGGTCCTGAGGGCGACGGATCAGTCCGCCGGTCCGAGATCGGTGCAGCTCAACTTCAGGTACGGGTTCTAGGAGGAAGGAGACGGCGAGGTCCGGAGCCGGAAGTTCGAGGGGAACACCTCGAACTTCCGGCTTGTCGGGAGCGGCTCCGCCTCAGTCGCGCGCCAGTCCGTTCAGGATCGCGTGCGCCTGCATTGCCAGCACGTCGGCGGCGGTGTCGGTGACGCGGCCGTCGCGCCGGGCGTCCTCGAGGCGCGCCAGGTAATTGCGCAGGTGCTGCGCCGCGCGCGCGTAGAACTGCGCCCGCAGCGCCGCGTCGTCGGTCGAGTCGCCCTCGGCGACGCTGCGGTGCGCGGCATCGGCCGCAGCCAGCAGCGCGTCGGCGCCGACGATGTTGTGGTAGCGCGTGGTGTGGCGGAGGATGCCGGTCGTGGCGAAGTCGGGGCGGTAGTGGCTGCGATCCTCGCACCAGGTCCCGCACGTCAGGCCGGTGCCGACGAGCGACGTCGCGGCCTCGGCAATCGTCTCGGCCGCATCCTCCGGGAGCACGAAGCCCGCCTTCACGCTGGCTTCGACGGCCGCGCGGACCTTCGCGACGTACTCCTCGTGCGAGGGATAGAGCGCCTTCAGCTTCCCGGGTGAGAACGGCTCCCAGACGCCGATGTTGCCGCACTCGAGCCCGTCGGCGCGCGCCGTCGGGACCTCGATGGCCGCCAGACGGATGCCGCCGCGGGCGTTGCCGTGCTCGTCGCGCTCGACCCACGCCGGCTCCGGCGCCCAGGCGGGCAGCGGCGCCGACGGCAGCGGCGTGCCGCGCTCGAGATACTCGCGCAGCGCGTGAATCGCGGCATTGACCACGTGGCCGAGCGGCGTGCGGGTGCGGGGCATGCGCTCGCCGAGCGGGCCGGTCGGGCCGCACGCGTCGGCAGGCGTGAGCCCGACGCCGAGGTCGCGCAGCCGGACGCCGGTGCGTCCGGTGCGCTGCACGATGTCGCCGTGCGAGGTGCCGGCAATCCACCACGACTTGCGCAGCTCGGTGTCCTGCTCATCGTCGAGCCGGTTGTCGTACTCGCTCTCGCTCAGCACGCGGATGACCGGCACTCCGAGGTCGTCGCGCAGCCTGGAGATGTGCACCTGCGTGAGGAACGCATCGTAGACCGGCGCGCCCGGGTGGACGTAGTTCGCGTACACGCTCATGCGCCGGCCCGACTGCGACATGCCGACGCCAATCAGGTGCCGCACGTCGAAGCCGCGCAGCACGGACGGATCCTCGCGGACGGCGCGGCCGGCCTGCGCGAAGATGTCGAACGCGGTCTCGGCGTTGCGGCAGCACTCGTCGCCGCCGGCGGCCACGTCGAGGTCGCCGTACCGGGCGGCGCTGAACGTCTTCAGCCCGGTCTGCGGGTGCGAGATGCTCTGGTCCTGCGCCGACAGGCCGACGTAGACGTAGCCATCGCGAAGCAGGTGCTTGTGCGCCTGCACCCAGTAGTACTCACCGTCGAACCCGTCGGTGGTGTTGAGCCATTCGAGTACGACGGTGCCGTTGAAGCGGGCGGGATCCTTCGGGCGGCGCACCACCATCCGGGTCCGGTACGGGATGTTTTCGCGGACGATGGGCGCGAGCGTCGACGGCGCCGTGGCGGGCGTCGAATCCGACGTGTCGTAGGTCCGCGCCGTGCCGCTCAGGAAGAACTCCTCTTCGACGTAGCCGTGGCTTTCGAGCGCGATGTCGCTCGCGAAGAAGGTGTAGAACTTCGACGGACTGTCGAACCCGTGCGACGCAATCGGGCCGACGACGGCCGGCAGCGGAACCGCACGCGCGGGATCGGCGGCGCGAGGCTGGGCGGGCGCAGGCGCGGCCGCGACGGCAACGACGGCGGCCACGGCGAGCGCACGACGGACGGTCAGGCACAGGTGGCCCAGAACGGCAACGGACATTGCGAATCCTCCGGAGAGGACACTCTAGACGAACTCCACAGTCCGGGCCACGCGTTCGGACGTCGCCGGGCTCCGCCTCGGCACGCCGGCGTCGCCCGCGACGATCGCGCTCAGCGGCAGCGGCGGGGTACTCGGCGATGGCGGCCTTGTCGTGTTCGACTAGGCCGTCTGTCCGCGCCGCGCCGCATCGATGGCCGCCACGTCGATCTTTCTCATGGTCATCATCGCGTCGAAGGCTCGCTTTGCCTCGTCGGCGCCGGCTTCCATCGCTTCGAGGAGCGTGCGCGGCGTGATCTGCCAGGAGACGCCCCAGCGGTCCTTGCACCACCCGCACATGCTCTCCTGGCCGCCGTTGCCGACAATAGCGTTCCAGTAGCGGTCGGTCTCGGCCTGATCCTCGGTGACGACCTGGAAGCTGAACGCTTCCGACTGCGTGAAGACCGGTCCGCCGTTCAGGCCGATGCAGGGGAGGCCCATGACGGTGAACTCGACGGTGAGCACGTCGCCGGCCTTCGTGCTCGGGTTGTCGGCCGGGGCGCGGCGGACGGCGGTGATCCTGGTGTCGGGAAACGTGGCGGCGTAGAACTCGGCGGCTTCGAGCGCGTCGCGGTCGTACCAGAGACAGATGCTGTTCTTCGGCGTCATCGGCTGAACCTCCCGGGGCTTCCGCCCATCGTGTACCGGAATAGACCGGCGCGGCGGACGGAAATCATCGGTCCCGCCGAGGCGGGCCGCCGACGCGTCAGTTCACGGGCACTTCGGCCCAGAACCAGCCGCGCAGGTCGCCCGGGGCGAAGCCCGTGGCGCGGTCGTCGGGGTACGACTCACGCAGCACGTCGCCGATGACCGCTTCGACGGCCTCCGGCTGGCCGTGGCACATGACGCACAGCTCCATCGTGCCGATCGGACGCAGTACGCCGAGACGGCCGTTGTCGAGCTCGTACGTCGCCGGCTTCGCGTCGGCCGCGCGGGCGCCGGCCCACGACGCGATCCAGTGCCGCGCCCAGCCCCGCGGTTCGTTGACGGGGTTGCGGACGCGATGGCTGGTGCGGCCGATCTCGAGACCGTGCCGCTCGCCGATCGATCGCGTAAGCTGCTGCGCTTCGTCGCGGCAGACGGTCACGGCCGCGGCCGGTCCGCCGCGGCCGAGCTCCTCCTTCAACCGCCCGACAAGCGTCTTCTGCAGCTCGGCAATCGCCTCGTCGGCGCGGGCGACCGCCGCCTGGACCTGATCCGGAGGGATCGGACGACGACCGGCATCCTGGGCAGCCGGTGCGGCGCCCAGCAACACGAGCACGAGGAGCACGGCAGCGTGGCGCATGACACGGAGATTACTACGTCGCCGCCGCTGTTGCTGACGCGGCCGCCCGGGCGCGGGAGGCCACGGCCCTTTCAGCGCGAGACGGGCGGCGGGCCCAGCGGCTCGCCACCCGGGCCGTTCCGATACGTCAGCCACTCGACCGTCGGCTGCACGCCGACGCCAGGCTTCGAGAAGTCGCAGACACCCTCGGGGAACGCCTGCTGCATGCGCTGCCACTGCTCGTCGGTGAACGTGAACGGGTATGCGCTCCGATCCAGCGGCTTCAGCTGGCACTTCATCGTCGAGATCGACGGGCCGTCGCCGGCCATCGTCCGCGGCTCGCGGGCATGTGGGTACGTCGCCTCGCAGCGGTCGAGGTCGGTCGTGAACGCACCGTCGATCCAGCACCCGCTCTGAATGTCGGCCGGGCGGTTGCGGACGATTTTCACGCTGATGTCGTCAGGGCTGTCGTCGGCTTCGACGGCGGCGAGCCAGCGATCCATGGCTTCGAGCGTGTCGGCGCCGGCGTTGCGCGGCGGCTCGATCCAGAAGACGTGATTGTCGGCGTGGCCGTTGGCCGCGATGAGGCGCGCGCGATTGACGACGGTCCGGTACGGGTAGTGGTAGTCGTCGTTGTTCGTGCCGCGGATGGCCAGAATCGCCACGCGCGCGAGACCGCGTCCCTGCGTAATCTGCCCGGTCCGGTAGAGCCGCGCGGCAAGCTCGGGGCTCATGCGCGAGCGCTCCGGCTGCCAGCGGCCGTCGATGTCGAAGCCGCCGGCGCGGGCGTTCAGGTCGACGAACTGCTCGACGGTGATCGTCCCTTCGATGGCGGCGAGCAGGCCGTACTGGATGCCGACGTTGTCGAAGAGCAGCGGCGCGCGTCCCTGGTCGTCGCGGCCGAAGATCGACGCCATGAAGTCCTGGAACGTGCAGCGCACGCCGCCGGGATTGGTGTCGGGGGCGTAGCTCGCTTCGCCCGCACACTTCGTCCCGTCGTCGGGCCTGATGTAGTCGACGACGCGCCGGCTTTCGGTGTTGAAGATGTTGACGTTCGTGCCGCCCCATCCGCCGATGGCCGCGCGGTCGCGGTCGGTGTAGGTGAGCGGCGACGTCTCGATCGCGTGCATGACGACCGCGCTGTCGACGAACTCGCGATAGGCACCGGAGACCGAGTCCTGCCAGTCCTGCGTCGGCCGCAGGCCGTCGAGGATACCGGGATACGCGTCGGCGATCAGGTACTGCAGCAGCGCGCCGCCCGAGCCGCCTTCGCCGATCGTGTAGCGCAGCAGGCCGTACGTCTCGATGATGTGCTCTTTCAGCATGAGCGCGGTTTCGGCCGCGGTGATGAAGTTGGCATGCTGGCCGTTGACCAGCATCGACGACGAAGCGACGGCAAAGCCGCGGCGCAGCGCGTTGTCGTCGAGCACGGGGACGGGCGTGCCCTGGCGGTACTGCTGGCCGGTGCCGCCGCCGAACTTCAGCAGCAGCTTCCGGCCCCAGAACTCCGGCGGCGCCAGCGGATCCCATCCGCGGCCGGGGGCGTGCAGCACGGCGATCTCGTGAATGCCTCGATTCAGCGTGCCGCGCTCGATGCGCACGATGTAGGGCATGGTGCCGCCGCCGGGCGCGGGCAGCTGCTCGACGTCGGCCGGCACGGGCGAGGCGGGATCCCACGGCTGGAAGCGGCCGCTCGTGCTCCGGTAGACGAAACGGAACTGTGTCGGCGCGTTGCACTGCGCGTCCTGCGCCGGGCCGAGCGACGGCTCGGCGGTGGTCGAGCACTCCCAGGGTTCGAGCTGTGGGCCCGAAAAGAGCGGACCACCGCGCGGATGGCTGGTGACCGGCAGCGTCGCGAGCATGCGTCCGTCGACGGTCGCGGTGATCGTGTTTTCACCGTCGCGCAGGCCCGTGACGAGGCCGACGAGGCGCGTCGGCTCGACGCGCGTCAGCATCGCCGTCACGTCGGCGTCGTCGCGCAGGATGCGCACGTCCTGCTGCGCAAGCGCCTGCGGCAGCCGGACCTCGAGCAGGACGTCGCCGCCGGTGACGAGATCGGCGCGTGTCGAGAGCGTGGCGATCGTGACCTGCGGCGTCTGCGCCCGGAGCGCAAGGCCGCTCTGCGTCGCGACAAGCGCCGCGACGAGCGCGGGCAGGAAGAGCCGCCGCTTCATCGCGTGCCTCCGGACTGAGCCGATACTCGACCGCACAGTGCCTCGGCGCGCAGACGGTTCGCTGCACTGCTCTCCGCAGCCGTCGGCAGCACGCTGCTCGCCCGCGCCTCTTCCAGCAGCCGTGCTGCGTCGTCTTCGATGAGGAAGCGATCGCGGACCGCCGCCTCGACCGCGGTCTCGACGGCGCAGACGTAGCCTTCCTGCGTCCCGTAGCGCTCCTCGAGCGACAGGCGCGGATCGCCGGTCTGCTCGCGCTCGGCGCGCGTCTTTGCGAACGGCACGTAGCCGCCCTGGAATCCGCAGATCTGGCCGGCGAAGAAGCCGCCGGCCACGACGTTCCAGCCGAGGTACGTGCCGAGCGGCGCCTGGTGGAGGACCGAGGGGACGCCGGAGGTTTCGTTGCCGTCGGCATCGACGCGCGGGACGTAGGTCGGGATCCTCTGCACGATGCGCGGCGGGATCTGTGTCAGGATGCCGGTGAGATCGTTCGTGTTGAACGACGGCCCGTAGTCGTAGTCAAGGACGACCTTGACGAGGCCGTCGACCGACGGAACACCGGGAATCGTGGGGAACCCGGTCGCCGATGCCGTGGCCGGCACGAGCTCGCCGGTGCTCAGCATCGGATAGCGGCTGGGCGGTGGCTCGATGCCGTGCACGACCCAGTCGATGAGCGCCTTGTCGAGCGCGCGAAGCTGTTCGGTCATCGGATTGGGATTGGCCGGGAGGGTGCAGCCCGGCGCCTGACCCGACGGCGCGTGCTGGAAGCCGCCGCGGCCGCCGCCATGTGTCGTGCCGGGCATGTAGTAGCGCCGCACCTCGGCCGGCAGCGGAATGTCGGCCGCGGCGTCAGTGCCGATGAGATTCGGCGACATGCGCAGGCCCCAGAATTCAGCCGAGCCGAACGCCTCGATGATCTTCGGACAGGTCGACGTGGCGCGGCAGCGATCGAGGAGACTCGTCATCGACGCGCGACCACGCGCCCTGTCCAGATACGGGCTCCACCAGAGCACGCCTTCGCTGCCGGGCTCGTACAGATCGACGGCGCCGCCGGGGATGGCAAAGCGGAAGTTCATCGGCGTCAGGCGCGCGGCAATGCGCGGGAACGCGCCGTCCCAGACGATGCGCCCGGCGAGGTCCTCGTTGAAACCGAGGTGGATGAAGGTCCGGATGAAGTTGCCCGACTGCGAGTTGCCGATCGACACGACGTGGCGGACGAGACCGGCGACGGGATTCGCGGCGCCGGTTGCATCCTGCGTGTCGTAGCGGAGGAAGGAGACGAGATCGCGAACGGCCGCCAGGCCGATGCCGAGCACGAGCGGATCGCGCGCCGTGTAGACGAGCTCGTACAGGAGCTTCGGATCGAAGCCGTCCTTCAGGCACAGCCGCGTCGGATCCGGCGTGCCGGGGAAGGGGACGGTGCGGCAGTCGGCAAAGACCCAGTCGCTGCGCGCGATGGTGCGCACGCCCGACTTGCGGCCATCGATCGTTTCGCTCTCGGCGGCGATCAGCACGGCCGCGGACTGGTCCTCTGCTGCATGCGGGTAGCCGGTGCCCGCGCGCAGCGTGACGGTCGTCGTGCCCGCCGGCAGGTTGACGAAGCGCTGCAGGACCGGGCCGGTAATCGTCGAGCCGTCCGGATTGCGCGCGATCGGCACCTGGAGCGTCTGGTTGCGGTCGGTCGGGACCACGTCGCCCTGCCAGCCGCTGACGACGGAGATGTGGCCGTCGGGGGAGACAGTCACGTCACCGTTGCCGCGATTGACGACGGAGTAGACGAGGACGCCCGAGGCGCGGGCCGGATCGACGGGCTTCGCGATCGCAAACGTGGCCACGTATTCGACGCGGCCGCGGGCGTTGCGCGGCGCCAGCTCGATGTCCTGGATGATCTGGTTCCGGCGATCGGCCGGATCCACCTCGCCGTAGACGCGGCCGCGCAGGATTTCGAATGGGCCGGCGGCACCGATCGGCTCGCCGTCGCGCGCCAGTTCGCGCGACGTGATCTCGAGCCGCGTGACCTGAGCCATGGCGGGCGCAGCGACGGCGACGACCGCGAGCAGCATTGCCGCACGCTTCGCGACGGACCGGAGTCGGGTCATGGAGCCTCCTTCTTCGGGAGATCATCGGACGCGCTCGACCGCCCGCCGGTCGGGACGATCGGGCAGCGGAAGGTCGAGCAGCACGGAACTGAGCGACTTGCCGTGGGCGTCGAGGCCGAGCGTGCGCGTGACGCTGTCGCCCGGCGGCCGCGACATCACGAAGTTCATGGCGCCAATGGCCGGCAGCAGGTAGCGGACGACCTCGCCCTGGATGAGCGGGCCCATGTGCGCGCGGACCGCTTCGGGCGTGACGACCTCGACGAGCCAGTCGTAGTCGGCCGGATCGAAGGCAATCACCGAGCAGTTGATGATCGTCCCCTTGTCGCCGGCCCTGGAATGCGCGACGTCTGCCAGTCGCATCAGGCTTCCTCCACGACAACGTGGCACCGCACGCGGTCGCGCGGGACGAAGGTCGTGCCGACGGCCATCACTTCGCGCACCGACGTGACTGCGCCGGCGCCGCCGGCCGGACCGTTGGTATAGAGCGCCTCGACCTCGGCGCCGATGCGCCGCGCGGCGTCGGCGGTGCCGGTCCGGCCCGCCACGCGGACGCGTACTTCGTACGGCGATACGTCGTTCCTGCCGTCGCCGTGCAGGGAATTGACGCCGATGAGATCGGTCCGCAGCTCGGCGACCGGCATGCCGGCCATCGCGAGCCGCGCGCGCACGATGTCGATGGCGAGGCGGCCGCGCGCTTCGGCATTGCTGCCGCCGTAGCTGATCTGGCCTTCGCCGATGAAGCCGTCGCGGTAGCAGACCGACACCTTGAGCCGGTCGGGCGCCGTGCGGCCATGGCCGCCGCGGACGCGCACGCGATCGACGCCGTCGGCCTCGAACGTCACGCCGGTAAAGTCGGCGACAACGTCGGGCGTGAAGTACGACGCGGGGTCGTGAATCTCGTAGAGCAGCTGCTCCTTGCAGGTGGCGAGCGTCACGCGGCCGCCGGAGCCGGGCACCTTCGTGATCACGGCCGTCCCGTCGGCGGCGACTTCGGCGAGCGGGAAGCCGAGCCGCGCGAGGTCGGGAACATCCTTCCGCCCGGGATCGGCGAAGTAGCCGCCGGTGATCTGGCCGGCGCATTCGAGCAGGTGGCCGACAACCGTGCCGGCGCCAAGTCGTTCCCAGTCGTCGAGCGCCCAGCCGAATTCGTGCACGAGCGGCCCGAGGAAAAGCGCCGGATCGGCGACGCGGCCGGTGATGATCACGTCGGCCTTGCGGCCGAGCGCCTCGAGGATGCCGGCGATGCCGGCGTAGGCGTTGGCCGCAACGACACGATCGCCAAGCGAGGCGACGGGTTCGCCCGACTCGACCAGCGCGTATCCGCCCGCGACGACCTCGTCCAGCACGTCGTCGCCCGTCACGGCCGCGACGCGCAGACCGGCGAGCCCAAGCTCGCGTGCAATGCGCACGACCTCGTGAGCCGCCGCCCTCGGACTGGCGGCGCCCATATTCGTGACGATGGTCACGCCGCGCTCGCGGCAGGCGGGCAGGACCGCGCGCATGCGATCGCCGAGCAGGGGATCGAATCCCGACTCCGGATCGCGAAGGCGCGCCAGCTGCGCCAGGCCGATGGTCCGTTCGGCGAGGCACTCGAAGACGAGATAGTCGACATCGCCGCGTTCGGCGAGCTCGACGGCCGGTTCGATCCGATCGCCCGAGTAGCCGGCCCCGCATCCGATTCGGATCGTCTTCATGACGCGAACACACCGAAGGCCATGCACGCGGCCGTCATCACGATCGACGCTCCGAAGAGCCACGGGAACGAAAAGCGCTGATGTTCGGCGAGGTCGAGCCCGGCGAGCCCGACGAGGAGAAACGTCGCCGGCGTCAGCGGACTGATGGGGAAGCCGGTCGTCATCTGTCCAAGCAGGGCGGCCTGGCCGATGTGTGTGGCCGGCACGTCGAAGCGGCCGGCAACTTCCGCCACGACGGGCAGGACGCCGAGATAGAAGGAATCCGGATCGAACAGCAGGCTGAGCGGCATCGAAACGACGCCGAGCACGACGGGCATGTGTGGCGCGAGGCCTGCCGGCACCACGCCAGCCGCTGTGGCGGCCATTTCCTTGAGCATGCCGGTGCCGTTGAGGATGCCGATGAAGGCGCCGGCCGCGAGCAGGATCGTCGCCATCATCATCGCGGCTTTCGCATGCGTGTCGACGCGCGCCCGCTGATCCGCCGCGCCCGGATAGTTGATCGCCAGGGCGAGCACGGTTCCGAGCATGAACGCGAAGGCCGGCGGCAGAACGCTCGACACCATCAGCGCCAGCACCGCGATCGTCAGCAGCACGTTGAGCCACAGCAGGCGCGGGCGCCTGAGGACCTGCTCGTCCGCTGACAGCTCGCGGCTGTTGACGGTTGCCGCGGTTCCGGCGCCGGCCCCATCGCCCTGTCCGCTCAGCCGCCGGGCTTCGCGTCGTCCGAGCCACCACGCTGCCGCGAGTACGAACGCGAGGCCGACGCCGACGACCGGCGCGAGCGGCAGGAACAGGTCGCGCACGGGGACCTGGAGCGAGGCGGCCGCGCGCAGCAGCGGGCCGCCCCAGGGCAGCATGTTCACCACGCCCGCACCCAGTGCGACCACGCAGGCGAGCACGCGACGATCCATGCCCAGCCTCTGGTAGACAGGCAGCATGGCGGGGACGACGAGCAGGAACGTGCTCGCGCCCGATCCGTCGAGGTGCGCGAGCATGGCGAGTACCGCCGTGCCGAGGGTGATGCGGACCGGGTTGGCCCCGACGAAACGGAGCACCGCGTCGATGGCGGGATCGAGCATGCCGGCGTCGTTCATCACGCCGAAGTAGAGGATGGCGAAGACGAACGTGGCGGCGACGGGCGCCGTCTGGCGGAGTCCTTCGAGGACGTGACCGCCGACGGCGCCCGCCTGGCCGGCCGCGATGGCCGCGGCGACCGGGATGGCGACGAGCGCCACGAGCGTGCTCGCCCGCCGGGAGAGGATGGCGGCGAGCACGAGTCCGACCGTCGCGAAGCCGAGCGCGGCCAGCACGTCAGGAACTGCGGGTGTCGAGCGCGACCTCGAAGGGCGCGTCGGTCCTGGCCCGGATGTCGTCGATGCTGACGTTCGGGTCGCAGATTTCGCGGAGCACGAGCCCCGATTCGGTCACGTCGAACACGGCAAGGTCCGTGATGATGAGATCGACGACGCCGCGGCCCGTCACCGGCAGCGTGCATTCGCGCAGGATCTTCGGCGACCCGTCCTTCGCCGTGTGTTCCATGACGACCACGACGCGCCTGACGCCGGCGACCAGATCCATGGCGCCGCCCGGTCCCTTGACCATGCGGCCGGGGACCATCCAGTTGGCGAGGTCGCCGTTGGCGGCCACCTGCAGGCCGCCGAGGATGGCGAGGTCGACGTGGCCGCCGCGGATCATCGCGAACGAGTCGGCGCTCGAGAAGATCGACGCGCCAGGCAGGGCCGTGATCGTCTGCTTACCCGCGTTGATGAGATCGGGATCGACCTCGTGTTCTTCCGGGAAGGGGCCGATGCCGAGCAGGCCGTTCTCGGACTGCAGCGTGACATGCACGCCTTCCGGGATGTAGTTGGCGACGAGCGTCGGGATGCCGATGCCGAGGTTCACCGTGTAGCCGTCGCGCAGCTCGGCGGCCGCGCGGCGCGCCATCCGCTCGCGTACGGGCGATTCGCGCTTTGCGTCACCGGCGCCGCGGACCGTCCGGAACTCGATCCGCTTCTCGTACTTCTCGCCCTGAATAATCCGGTCGACGTAAATCCCCGGCAGGTGCACGTCGTCCGGATCGATGGCGCCGATGGGTACCAGCTCCTCGACCTCGGCCACGCAGACGTTGGCGCAGGCGGCGATCTGCGGGTTGAAGTTGCGGGCCGTGCGGCGGAAGACCAGGTTGCCGGCTTCGTCGCCCTTCCACGCTTTCACGATGGCGACATCCGCGCGAATTGCCGTTTCCAGGACGTACTCGCGGCCGTCGAACGTGGCCGTCGGACGGCCTTCCGTGAGGATCGTGCCGACGCCGGTCGGCGTGTAGAACGCGGGGATGCCGGCGCCGCCGGCGCGCAGCCGCTCGGCGAGCGTTCCCTGCGGGACGAGCTCGAGCTCGAGCTCGCCGGCGAGCACCTGCCGTTCGAATTCCTTGTTCTCGCCGACGTACGAGGCGATGACCTTCCTCACCTGACGGTTCTCGAGCAGCACACCCGCGCCGAAGCCGTCGACGCCGGCGTTGTTGCCGATGAGCGTCAGCTCGCGGACGCCGCTGCGGCGGACCGCCTCGAGCAGGTTCTCGGGAATGCCGCACAGGCCGAAGCCGCCGGCGGCGAGCCGGATGCCGTCGCGCAGCAGCCCGGCCAGGGCCGCGTCGGCGTTCTCGTAGCGCTTCTTCACGACAGGACCTCCACGCACACGGCCAGTCCTTCACCGCCGCCGATGCAGATGGCGGCCACGCCGCGCTTGAGGCCGCGCGCCCGCAGCGCCTCGACGAGCGTGACGACGATGCGCGCGCCGGAGCAGCCGATGGGGTGGCCGAGCGCGATGGCGCCGCCGTCGACGTTGACGCGATCGTGCGGCAGGTCGAGCTCCTTCATGAAGGCGAGCGCCACGACGGCAAAGGCTTCGTTGACTTCCCACAGATCGACGTCGGCCGCCGACCAGCCGGCGGCAGCCAGAGCGCGCCGCGCCGCTTCAACGGGAGCCGTCGTGAACCAGAGCGGATCCTGCGCGAACGCGCCGAAGCCGCGGATGGCAGCAACGGGCGACCAGCCGCCCTCGGCAGCCGTCGCGGCGGTCGCCAGCACCAGCGCGGCGGCGCCGTCGTTGATCGACGACGCGTTGGCGGCAGTAATGGTGCCGTCCTTCTCGAACGCCGGACGCAGCGTCGGGACCTTCGCGTAGTCGACGCGCGAAGGGCCTTCGTCGCGGGTGACCTCGGTCGTGCCTTTCCGCCCCGGCACCTGGACGGGGACGATCTCGGCGTCGAAGCGCCCCGACTGCTGCGCCGCGTTCGCGCGCTCGAACGAGGCCACCGCGTACGCGTCCTGGTCCTCGCGGGTGAATCCGTACTTCGACGCGCAGCGCTCGGCGCAGCTGCCCATGTGCAGGTCGTTGTACGGGTCCCACAGGCCGTCGCCGACGAGCGAGTCGACGAGCTGGGCGTGGCCGAGGCGCAGGCCGTCGCGTGCGCCGGGCAGCAGGTACGGCGCGTTCGACATGCTCTCCATGCCGCCGGCCACGACGACGCGGGCCATCTCGAGCTGAAGCGCCTGCGCGCCGAAGAGGACGGCCTGCAGGCCCGAGCCGCACACCTTGTGGATCGTGCTCGAACGGACCGACGCCGGCAGGCCGGCGTGAATGGCGGCCTGACGCGCCGGCGCCTGGCCCTGGCCGGCCTGCAGCACGCAGCCCATCAGCACGTCGGTGACCGCGTCGGCCGGCACGCGCGCCCGGTCGATGGCACCGGCGATGGCGGCCGCGCCGAGGCGCGGCGCGGGAACGGCAGCCAGCGCACCGCGGAAGCTGCCGATGGGCGTACGCGCGGCGCCGAGGATGACGATATCGCTCGTGGTTGACATGAGTTGACCCGTGCTGGCCTGCGATCGTGGCCCAGGTGGCGCTCTTTGTAAATTGAATCGTTCGAATCGCAGTAATAATCAGAGCGAATGCAGGTCGACCTCCGGCACTTCCGCGCCTTCCTCACCGTGGCGCGACTGGGCAGCTTCACGCGCGCCGCCGCACAGCTGCACGTCTCGCAGCCGGCGCTCACGGTCCAGATTCGTCAGCTCGAGGAGGCGCTGGGCCTCCGGCTCTTCGACCGCAACAACCGCCGCGTGCTGCTGACGGCGTCCGGACAGCAGCTGGTCGGGCCGGCCGAGCGGCTGCTCGCCGAGTTCGACGGGCTGGTGCGCGACGCCGGCGATCTGAGCGCCCGCCGGCGCGGTGTCGTGACGATCGCCGCCCTGCCGTCGGTCGCCGCCGACCTGCTGCCCGATGTCCTGCGGGAGCTGTCGACCCGGCACGCCGGACTCGACGTGCGCCTTCACGACGTCGTCGCCGGCCGCGTCGTCGAGATGGTGAAGAACCTGGAGGTGGACTTCGGGATCGGGTCGCTGGACCGGCCCGATCCCGATCTTCGCTGGAAGCCGATCGTGCGCGACCGCCTGTGTGCGTTCGTCCCGGCGGGGCGCCGGGTGCCGCGCGGGGGACTGTCGCTCGAGGCGCTCGGCCGGCAGCCGCTGATCCTCACGTCGAGAGACAGCAGCGTGCGGCAGCTGGTCGAGCGCACGCTCGCGCGGCGACGCGTGGCCGCACGCGTGGCGTACTCGGTCACGTACATGAGCTCGGCGCTCGCGCTCGTGCGTGCGGGGCTCGGCGTGGCCATCCTGCCGGAGTCGGCGGGGCGGGCCGCCGACACGACGGGCGCACGCGCGGTTCCCATCCGCGAGCCGCTGCTGACGCGCGACATCGGCGTGATCTCACACGCCGAGCGATCGCTGTCGCCGGCGGCCGCAGCCGTCGTCGATCTGCTCGAGGCGATGGTGTCGCGGCGACGGAACGGATCGCCCGGGACGTCGTGACGCGCCGGGCGATGCGCGGCCCGGTCAGGCGCCGCTCATCTGATAGACGGGTGACCGGGCCGCAACGTCGTTGCCACCGGCATCGCGCGCGGCTGTGTCGTTCTCGTCGTCGTTCGGGGGCGGCGCGTCGTGTGCAGACTCCTGTCCGGCCTCGCGTGCCGGTCGTCCGTCATTCGCTCGTTCGTCGTGCCCGGCCGTCCGGTCCGGCACGGCGGTCGACGGGCTGTTCCACCACCGCGAGGCGAACGGGTTGTGCCGCATCCGATAGAGGGTATCGTGGTGCATCAATTCGGGCGTGTACTTCATGACGAACGTTCCCGTCGCGCAGGTGAAGCAACGCCTGTGCCGGGCTCGGGCGGCCGTGCGCGGTCGACGGGCGCGCACGCGCAGCGATAGCGGCTGCGCCTTCTTCCCGCCCCGTCGCGGATCTTTTCCCGCTGATGTGGCTGCGTGGTCGGCCTGCCGCGCGAGGTGAACGTGCGGTTCCGGCGCACCGCGGCTGGTGCGATACTGTTGCGACCCCGGCGCCATGCAGCTCCTCGATTCCCGGCTCGTCCTGTCGGCTACCGATCTCGCGAACTTTCTGTCGTGCCCGCACCGGTCGGCGCTCGATCTGGCGGCGGCGACAGGGCTGGTCGACCGGCCGGATGCGCCGGTCGATCGGATGCTGGCGCTGCTGCGCGAGCGCGGCGATGCCCACGAGCGCGCCTATCTCGAACACCTCCGGTGTCAGGGACTGCGCGTCGTCGAGATTTCGGGTGAAGGACCGCGCGCCGATCGGGTGCAGCGCACCCGCGAGGCGCTCGCCTCCGGTGCCGATGTCGTCTATCAGGGCGCATTCGCCGGCGACGGCTGGATCGGCTACGCCGACTTCCTGCGGAAGGTCGACAATCCGCCCGGCGTCGGGTCGGCGTTCGGCAGCTTCCACTACGAGCCGTGGGACACGAAGCTCGCGCGCGAGACGCGCGGCACCGCCGTCCTCCAGCTGGCGCTGTACGCCGACCTGCTGGCCGAGGTGCAGGGCTGCACGCCCGAACGATTCCACGTCGTGTCGCCCGGGCCCGACTTTCCGGTGCACACCTACCGCTGGGCCGAGTACGCGGCCTACTTCCGCGCGGTGCGCAGACGGATGACGACGCTGCTGGCCCGCGGGGCCGAGCGGCTGCTCGAGGAGACCTACCCGGAACCGGTCGAGCACTGCGACATCTGCCGGTGGTGGAAGCGCTGCAACGCACGACGGCGTGCCGACGATCACCTGTGCTTCGTCGCCGGCGCCGGTCGGGCGCAGCGGACCGAGCTGAAGGCTCGCGGCGTCACGACGCTTGCCGCCGCGGCGGCGCTGCCCGTGCCGGTGCCGTTCAGGCCGGTCCGCGGCTCGGTCGAAACCTACAACCGGCTGGTCGAGCAGGCGCAGGTGCAGCTCGAGCAGCGCGAACGGCAGCAGCCCGTGGTACGGCTGCTGCCCGTCGAAGAAGGGCACGGCCTGTGCCGGCTGCCCGAGCCGTCGCCGGGCGACCTCTTCCTGGATCTCGAGGGCGCGCGCTTCGTGCGCGAAGGCGGACACGACTACCTGTTCGGCCTGGGACGTGTCGGACCCGACGGCACGTTCAGCTACCGCGCGTGGTGGGCCTGGACCCCCGAGGACGAGAAGCGCGCGTTCGAGGCGCTCGTCGACGAGATGACCGCGGCGAAGGCCGCCGATCCGCGCGTGCACGTCTACCACTACGCGCCGTACGAGCCGACGGCGCTCAAGCGGCTCGCCGGGCGCTACGCGACGCGGCAGGAAGAGCTCGATCGGCTGCTGCGCGCCGAGACCTTCGTCGACCTCTTCGCGGCCACGCGCCAGGCGATTCGCGCCGGTGCCGAGAGCTACTCGCTCAAGGACATGGAGCAGTACTGCGGCTTCCGGCGCAGCATCGATCTGCGCGAGGCCGGTTCCGGCCGCATCGCCATCGAAGCCGCGCTCGAGGCACACCAGCCCGACGTCGTCGACGCCGACACGCGCGCGATTGTCGAGGGCTACAACCGCGACGACGTCGAGGCGCTGCGGGTGCTGCGCGACTGGCTCGAAGCCAAGCGTGCCGAAGTGATCGCATCCGGTACGAACGTGCCGCGGCCGGTGCAGAAGCCTGCCGAGGATCTCGAGCCGTCGGAACGGGCGCAGCGTGCGGAAGCGCTGCGGGCGCGGCTGCTCGAGGGCGTGCCGTTCGAGGCATCGGAGCCGGGACACCCGCTGCACGAGCGCTGGCTGCTCGCGTACCTGGTCGACTTCCACCATCGGGAGGAAAAGGCCGAGTGGTGGGAGTTCTTCCGCTTGCGCGATCTACCCGACGATGAGCTGCTCGACGAACCGAAGGCGATTGCGGGGCTCGAATGTGTCGCCTGCGTGGAGCAGGTCGTCGGGAAGCACGGAAGACCGACCGGCAGCGCCATTCACCGGTATCGCTTTCCACCGCAGGAGGTCGAGCTCAAGGAGGGCGATAAGCTGCGCCGGCCTGACGGCAGCCACTTCGCGCAGATCACCCACCTCGATCGGACGGCCGGCATCGTCGACGTCAAGGTGGGCAAGGCAGCGGCGGAAGACCGGCCGACGGCCGTCTTCCACTGTGAGGTCGTGTCGAACGTGCCGCTGCAGGAGTCGATCATCCGGTTCGCCGAGCGGCTCCTGGGCGACGGCTTCCGCGACGCGCGATCGGCTGCGTGGGATCTGCTCGCGAGGAACCGCCCCCGGCTGCGGAGCGGTTCGTTCGCGGCGCGCGACGGCGAATCGCTCGCGGAGCGCGCGATCCGGGTGATGCTCGATCTCGATCACTCGATCCTTCCCATCCAGGGGCCACCCGGGTCGGGCAAGACGTACCTCGGCGCGCAGATGATTCGTGCGGCCGTTCGCGCCGGCCTTCGGGTGGGCGTGACGGCGCAGAGTCACCAGGTGATTCAGAACCTGATCGACGCGGTGCGCGAGCAGGCGGCGGAAGCGGGCGAGGCGGTGAGCGTCGGGCGGGTGCTTTCGAAGGACGAGCCTCCGGTTGATGGAGTCACGCCGTTCCGCAGCGGCGAGAAGGGAAAGGCACTCGACGCGCTGACCGATCGGTCCGTCCACGTGCTCGGCGGCACGGCCTGGGTGTGGGCGTCGGAAGAGGCGGAAGGCTCGGTCGACGTGCTCTTCATCGACGAGGCGGGGCAGTTCTCGCTCGGCCACGCGCTGGCCGTCGCGCCGGCGTGCGGCAGTCTGGTGCTGCTCGGCGATCCGCAGCAGCTCGAGCAGCCTCGGAAGGCGACGCACCCGGATGGCGTCGGTGTCTCGGCGCTCACGCACATCCTCGGGGGGCATGAAACGATGCCCGACGATCGCGGGCTGTTCATGCCGGAGACGCGGCGGCTCGCGCCGCCCGTGTGCGAGTTCACGTCGGAACTGTTCTATGACGGCCGGCTCGCACCGATTCCGGCGCTGGCGCAGCAGCGGATTGTCGATTCAGGGCGGTTCGATGGCGCCGGCCTCTACTGGGTGCCGGTCGAGCACCGCGGCAACCGCAACGCCGCCGACGAGGAGGTCGAGGCCGTCGAGCGACTCGTCGATACGCTGCTCGGGGCCGGCTGGATCGACGATCGCGGCCGGCGGCGACGCATCGAACCCGGCGACCTGCGCGTCGTCGCGCCCTACAACGCGCACGTGAACCGGCTGGCGGCGCGCCTCGATGCGCGCGGTGTGCAGGTCGGCACGGTCGATCGCTTCCAGGGGCAGACGTGCGCCGCGGTCATCTACTCGATGGCCACGTCGGATCCGGCCGACGCGCCGCGGGGCATGGATTTCCTCTACTCGCTCAACCGCCTCAACGTTGCGACGTCCCGCGGCCGCTGCGCGGCCTTCATCGTCGCGAGCCCCGCACTGCTCGAGCCCGAGTGCCGCACGCCGCGGCAGATGCAGCTGGCGAACGGGCTCTGCAGGTTCGTGGAGAAGGCCATCGAAGTTCGAACTTAGCCGGAGCCCTCCTGCCATCGCGAGTCGGGGCATGCCTCTCAATGTGCAGAATGGCGTGGCGGCAGACCGGCTGGGCTTTGCACGACGCGTCGGGAAACGCGACCGTGGACGCGGGCGGTCCGGTCGTGGCAATCTGCCGGTCTGCACCTGCCGCTGCGGGCGCTCGGACGGGCCGGCGGCCTGCCGCCTGAATCGCGATGACGCTGCTTCCGCTCTTCCCGCTGCCGAACGTCGTCCTGTTCCCCGACGCGCTGCTGCCGCTGCACATCTTCGAGCCGCGCTACCGGACCATGGTGGCCGATGCGCTCGACTCGGATCGGCACATCGGCATGGTGCTCCTCCGCGCAGGCTTCGAGCGCGACTACGAAGGCCGGCCGCCCATCTTCGACGTCGGCTGTCGGGGCGTCATCGTGCACTGGGTGCGGCTCGACGACGGACGGTACAACATCCTGCTCAGGGGGCTCGAACGTTTCCGCGTCGTGGCCGAAAACCACGAGCGGCCGTACCGGCGGGCGAGCGTCGAGACGCTGCCGGAACGTTCGCTCGACGAATACGGGAAGCAGGCGCTGACCCGGGTGCGGCGCAAGCTGGAGGATGGGCTCGGCCTGCCGTTCGATGCGCCAGACGCGGAAGGCGACGAGCCCGCGCGGCAGCTCAGTACGCTTTCGGACGCCGAGTTCCTCCACGTGATCGCACAGCACATCGACCTGGAGCCGATCGAAAAGCAGGCGCTGCTCGAGTGCGAGACGCTCGTCGAGCGGGGGCGCGCGCTGCTCGAACTGATCGACATCCGGCGCATGACGTCGCACCGGCCGCCACGCCCGGGCAGCACGCACTGACTATTCCCGTTCGGACGTCGGTGCCGTCTCTTCGTAGACGATCCGGACCGGCATGTCGCGCAGGCGGAGGAACAGCCGCTCGTCGGCGCGGATCGGCCACCAGTCGTACAGGAAGATCTCGAGCGGGCGCCACATCGCCACCCAGCCGCCTATCAGGATGCTCTCGCTCAGCAGCGAGCCGACGCCGCCGGACGGCAGCAGCGTGCGGAGCAGGTCGCCCAAAGTAACCGACGCGGCCAGCGCGCCCAGGCCGATGAGCAGGCTGACGCGTCCGCGGCGGAAGAGCTCCCGCAAGGTGCGGCGGGCCGTGACGGCGCGGCGCTCGAAGTTCTCGCGCACCGCGTCCCGCAGCACCGCGACCTCGTCGGCCGAGCGCGACCGGGAGAGGTAGACGATCAGCGCGAGCGGTGCATCGGCCGGCAGATCGCGGCTCCAGTCGATGATGAACTCCTCGGCTGCCGGGTCGAGGTCGCGTTCGCGGAACGGCGACGGATCGATGGCGTTGAACAGTCGCGCGAGCTCCGGGACGCGCACTTCGATCGGCTGCGCGCCGGACGGAATGTCGTCTCCTGCCGAAAGCGTGGCCGGTGTCATTGCGGCGTCCGCGTCATGGTAGCGGAGACCGCGACGTCATGGCAGTGGCCGAACCGTGCGTCGTCGGCTACTCCTGAGGCGCGGCGTAAAGACGCAGCATCCGCATGAACCAGGGGGGTGCGTCCGGGACGTCGGCCGTCTGCGCAATCCGCACGAACTTCGCCGTGACCGCCGGGAAGGTGACGATCGTCACGTTGGGGACACCTTCACCCTCGGCGATCGGGCCACTCCAGACCGCACCGTCGTCGGAGACCTGCACGCGATAGCCGCGCGGGTGCATGGAGTCGGGCGGCGGCCCGTTGCGGCCGCCGCCAAGCGGCGACGAGAGGAACTGCAGTTCGACGAGCGTTGCCGGCTCGGGCAGCTCGACCTGCAGCCACATACCGGGCGCCTGCGGCACGCCGGTCGTCCAGCCGAGGAAGTTGAGCGCGCCCTCGGCGCGGATCTCGAAGTTGAAGCCGCCGGCGTGATTGTCGCGGCGCTCGTCGGGCTGGCCTTCGTGGCTGGCCGTGACCTTCCATCGCGTGTCGGGCACGAGCGGCTGCGGCAGCGAGGCGACCAGCTCGTCGACCGTCCACATGCGGTCGCGGCCTGCCGTCGCGGCGCGCACGCGCGCGACGTCGGCGGGCGTGACGAACGTGCCCGTATTGCCGAAGCTGTTGCGGACGTACGAGGCGACATCGGCAACCCACTCGTCGCGATTGGCGCCGAGCGGCACCATCACCTGGGAATACGTGCGCCCGTCGATGGGGCCCTCGAGCCCGTGCAGGATCGTTCTGACGACGTAGTCGCGATGGCCGACGAGGCGCGGCGAGCCGGCCAGCGACGGCGCGACGGTGGCGCCCGGTGCGCCCGGATCCGGCGTCCCGCGCCCGTCGTCGCCGTGACAGGTGAAGCAGGTCTCCTGATAGATCGTCCGGCCGCGGTCGAGCGTTGCCGCTTCCTCGGGCGTGCGGGCGACGGTCGTCGCCGTGAGGCCGGTGTCGGGCGGGTTGAGGATGCGGTTGCCGACGAAGTGCACGCCGCGTGCGCCATTGGCCGCCATCGCCTGCTTCACCGACTCTTCCGCTCCAGGCACCTGCAGCACGTTCATCGTCAGCATCGCCTGGATGACGACGTCGACGTCGGGGTCGGCCGCGAGCGATCGGTAGCGGTCGGCGAAGGAGCGGTTGCCCGCTTTGTAGAGCGTCTCGCTCGCCCGGATCGCCTGGATGCGAACCTTCGGGCTCGGATCGTCGAGCAGCTCGTTCACGAGACCGGCCTCGAGTGCCTCGAGACCTTCGAGCGTCCAGAGCGCGTGGATCCGCGCGAGCTCGCGCGTGCGTGCCGCTGCCGCGCTGTCGGCGCCGGTGGCCGCGGAGGCTGACGCCGCCGGAGCCTCGCCCCGAGCCATGCGTTCGAGCGCGGCGACGACCGATCGATCCTGTCGCAGCACGAGATTCTGCTGCGCCGTGTCGCGCCACCAGCCGTTCGGATGCGCCAGGTGAGCGACCAGCTCGTCGGACGTCTGGTCGTACATGCGCGGCCGGGTCCGGTCGGGCTCGAGCCCGTCTGAGGTGAGCCGCCAGATGCGGCCGCGGCCGTTGACGATGTGGTCCAGGCCGTACTGTTCGATCTTCGCGCGCAGGTAGGTGCCGGTCTTCGCCCACTGCGCGCCTTCGATGATGCCGCGGTACATGTCGGCGATGTAGATCGTTCCGTCGGGCGCGGTCGTCGAGTAGACGGGGCGGAAGAGCGGATCGAGCGAGCGGATGAACTCCGAGCGTGTGTAGACGTTGCGCAGCTGCGTAAGCCCCTCGCTCGTCACCGGCCGCAGGCGGCGGACGATGCGGCCGACGACCTCGCCGTAGAGGTAGTCGCCAACGAGATCGTCGGGGAGCCGGTGGCCGCGGTAGATCTGCGCGCCTGCGCCGGCCGTGGCCCAGATGATCGAGCCGTCGGGCTGTCGCGTCCACGGCAGGCCCTGCATGATGTCGCCCACGAGGACCGGCGCGCCCCAGAGCACGTTCAGGTCGGGCTCGAACTGATCCGGCGCGGCGAAGTCGCCGTAGTGCACCGGGAACTGGAAGTAGCCCGGCATGCCGCTCGCGCCGCCCTGGAAGTACACCTTCCCGTAGTCGTCCTGCGTGACGCCCCACTGCGAGCGGTTCGGGCCGGTCGGCTCGCGCAGGATGCCGCGCGGCGTCCAGCGGATCCGGAACGAGTTGATCGTGCTGTACATCCAGTTGTCGAGCGCCCAGAGCAGCGTGCTCTGCTGCATCTCCATCGTGCCGGCGCGGCCGAAGTCGGTGACGAACAGCTCGCGGGTGTCGGCCGTCCCGTCGCCGTCCGTGTCGGTGTACTTCCAGACTTCGTTGGTGTTCGTCTCCATCGTGAGTACGACACCATCGCCGAACGGGAGGACGAAGCGCGGGAAGACCAGGCCGTCGATGAACACGGAGTGGTGCTCGTAGACGCCGTCGCCGTCGCGATCTTCGTGCCGCGAGATGCGTCCTTCGGGCGGAATCAGGTCGATACCGTCGGGCGTCTGAAAGTAGCCGCGCAGTTCGAGGACGTACATGCGGCCGTTGCCGTCGAAGACGATCTGGGCCGGGTCCTGAATGAGCGGATCGGACAGGACGGGCTCGATGCGATAGCCGGCCGGCAGCCAGAAGGTGTCGACCTGTGCCTCGGGTGTCAGCGGCTGGACGGGTGGTCGCGGCGAGAAGTCGGCGGCGGCGTTCGCCGGGTCGTCGAGAGCCGTGGCGGCCGGCACGCGGCTGCCCGGCGCGATCTGCGCGTGAAGGGCCACGGCGGCTGCGCCCGCGGCCAGGCAGACGACTGCGCCTGCGGCCACACAGCGGCGGAGGAGGCGACGCGACATGGCGGCATCCTTTCGGCCTGGGTGATGGGGGATGGTAACACCCGCGCGCGCGGTGCGGGTGCGTCGCAACCGTCCGTTTGATTGGGATGCGTGCGTGGACTCCCGCCGCGCTCCTCGTTCACAATGGCGCACACTGCCATGACCATCCGGATTGCGACGCTCGTCATTTTCGGGATTCTGCTGCTCGTTTCTCCTGCACGTACGCACGCCCAGCCGCCCGACGACGACGGGTATCGGATGTGGCTGCGGTACGACCTGATCGCGGACGCGGACGTGCTCGCCGGGTATCGCAACGCGCTGCAGCGCATCGCGGTCAGCGGCGGCGGCGACGTGCTGCAGTCGGCTGCCGGGGAGCTGGCGACCGGGCTTTCGGGGCTGCTCGGGCGCGAGATTCCGGTAAGCGACGCGGTCGATGGCGACGGGACGATTCTGATCGGCACGCCCGACGGATCGGCGGCCGTCCGCAGCCTCGGTCTTGCCGACCGGCTCGAGCCGCTCGGTCGCGACGGCTTCCTGATCGATCGCACGACGGTCGGCGGCCGCGACGTGATCGTCGTGGCCGGCAACACCGACGCCGGCGTGCTCTACGGCGTGTTCCACCTGCTGCGTCAGCTGCAGATGCACCGGCCGCTCGACGCGCTGCCGACCGCGCAGGCACCGAAGGTCGACCTGCGCATTGTCAATCACTGGGACAACCTGAACCGCCGCAGTGTCGAGCGCGGCTATGGCGGCCTGTCGCTGTGGGAGTGGGGCAGCCTGCCCGAGTACCGCAATCCCCGCTACACGGACTATGCGCGGATCAACGCGTCGATCGGGATCAACGCGACGGTCATCAATAACGTCAACGCGGATCCGCGGATGCTGACCGATCAGTTCCTCGAGAAGACCGCGGTGCTGGCCGACATGTTCCGGCCGTGGGGTATCAGGCTGTACCTGTCGGTGAACTTCGACTCGCCGCGCCGGATCGGTGGCCTGAAGACCGCCGACCCGCTCGATCCGGACGTGCGCGCGTGGTGGCGCGAGCGGGTCGAGCGGATCTATTCGTACATCCCTGACTTCGGCGGGTTCCTGGTGAAGGCCGACTCGGAAGGCCAGCCCGGCCCGCAGGGCTACGGCCGGACGCACGCTGACGGCGCCAACATGCTCGCCGACGCGCTCGAACCGCACGGCGGCATCGTCATGTGGCGCGCGTTCGTGTACCGGCCCGAACAGGGCGATCGGTTCCGCGAGGCGTACGACGAGTTCGTCCCGCTCGACGGCCAGTTCCACGAGAACGTCATCGTGCAGGTGAAGAACGGTCCGATCGACTTCCAGCCGCGCGAGCCGTTCTCGCCGCTGTTCGGCGCGATGGAGAAGACGAACACCATGCTCGAGCTGCAGGTGACGCAGGAGTACTTCGGCTTCGCGATGCACCTGGCCTACATGGGCACGCTCTTCTCGGAAGTACTGCAGGCCGACACGTACGCGCGTGGCGAAGGCTCGACCGTCGGGCGGGTCATCGACGGATCGGTGTTCGGCTACCGGCGCACCGGCATGGCGGCCGTGATCAATCCGGGCACGGACCGCAACTGGACCGGCCATCCGTTCGTCCAGTCGAGCTGGTACGCGTTCGGCCGGCTGGCCTGGGACCACACGCTCGCACCGGAGGCGATTGCCGACGAGTGGATCCGGATGACGTTCTCGAACGATCCGCGCGTGGTCGAACCGGTGAAGGACATCATGATGATGTCGCGTGAAGCGGGGGTGAACTACCGGTCGCCGATCGGCCTGACGCATCTTTACGCGCAGGGCCATCACTACGGTCCGGCGCCGTGGCACGCCAGGTCGGGCCGGCCCGACTGGACGGCCGTCTACTATCACCGCGCCGACAGGGACGGCATCGGCTTCGACCGGACGGCGACGGGATCGAACGCGGTCGAGCAGTATCACGAGCCGGTCGCGGCGATCTTCCGCGATCTCGAGAAGATTCCCGACGAGTACCTGCTGTGGTTCCACCGCGTGCCGTGGGACCACCGGATGAAGTCGGGGCGCACGCTGTGGAACGAGCTGGTGCACAAGTACTACGAGGGCGTCGAACAGGTGCGCGAGATGCAGCGGCTCTGGGACAGCGTCGAGGGGCTCGTCGACCGCTATCGCTTCGAGCAGGTGAAGGCGCTGCTGCGCGTGCAGGAGCGCGACGCGATCCGCTGGCGCGACTCGTGCGTCCTCTACTTCCAGACGTTTTCGGGGCAGCCGATTCCCGACGGCTACGAGAAGCCGGCGCACTCACTCGAGCACTATCGCTCGCTCGAGACGACGACGTACGTGCCGGACACCTGGTACAACCAGCCGCCGCCGGGAGTGCCGGACTAATCCGGGCCGGCTATCGGTTCGAGTGCAGCCCGACGACGTTCCCTTCAGTGTCGGCGACGAGTGACATGAAGCCCCACTCGCCGATGGGGGTCTTCGGGCGCAGGACGCGGCCGCCGCTGGCGGCCGCGCGTCCTTCCTCGATGCTGCAGTCGTCGCAGCGGAAGTAGACGAGCGTGCCGCCGCCGCCCGGTTCGACGCCCTCCATGCGCACCAGCGCGCCGGCCGCGCCGGGGCCCTTGGCGACCATGGGAAACGCCCACATCTCGATGCCCTCGGCCGGCAGCCGTTCGAGCGTCACCTCGAAGACTCCTTCATAGAACCGCCGGGCGCGCTCCATGTCCTGCACGTAGATCTCGAACCAGGGAACGGGATTGTCGGCCATGAGTCCCTCCGGAAGCGGAGCGTTCTGAACGCGGGAGCAGCGGCTACGATAGCGCAGTACGCCTCCCGGTGTTGCATCATGCGGTCATGGCGAAAGGACGCCCGCTCGAACCCGCTGCGGAACTGCTCGAGGCCTTCCAGCGCAGCGGTGAGGTAAACGCCTTTCTGGTCGGCATCGTGCCGGATCACATCTGGCGGGAAGAGCCGCCGGGCGGGGGCCGGACGATTGCGGCGATCGTCGCGCACATGCAGAGCATGCGCCGGACGTTCGCGCGCATGGCCGGCGCGCGTCCCGGACCCGCGTCGATCGACGCCCGCCGCACGACCCGGGACGAGGCCCAGGCGGCGCTGCGACAGTCGACCGACGTGCTGGCGGCGCTGTTCGAGGACGCGTTTCGCGAAGGCCGCGCCCGCGTGAAGGGCACGCCGCGGCGCGTGGTCGACACGATCGCCTACCTGCTGCAGCACGACGCGCATCATCGCGGGCAGATCTGCATGATCGCCCGCATGCTCGGTCACCAGTTCACGGGCCGCGACATGACGTGGATGTGGGGGTGGCGAAAGAACGCCTGACGCGCGGGCGCAACGAAAACGGGCCGGCCCTCGCGAGGAGAGCCGGCCCGGTCGGAAGGCGCCTGCCGCGTGCGGCAGGTCCGCCCGTCGAGGCTACGACGACGACGAGGTGATGAGCGTCACGAGACGGTCGTCGCGCAGCGAGACCGACTGACTCGTGGCGTCGAAAATCATCGCCTGCGGATCGTCGGGCGTGTAGGGCTTCCACTCGAGGCCGGGCTGGCTCGGGTTGCCGTTCTTCGCGAAGTTGACCCAGGCCTGCGCGACCTTGTCCTGCAGCTGACGCGCTTCGGGGCTGTTGCCCGTGGCGAGCGCGATCTGCGGAACGTCGAGCGCATGGAAGCAGAAGGCAATCTCGGCGCAGTGGAACGCCGTGATGCCGCCGTTGATCGGGTACTCCCAGGTGAACAGGTAGTTGTAGACCGGCGTCCTGCCCTGCTCGAGCTTGCGGCCGAGCAGGTTCTTGACGCCCGGGCGCGAGCTCGCCGAGTAGTAGAGCACGTCCTGCACCTTCATGTGCGGGAACAGCTGCCGGAACTCCGATACCACGTCGTCCTTGCGCGCACCGAAGCGCTCGGTGAGCCGGCGATCGATTTCCTGCTGGTTCCAGTCGTTCTTCTGATCGCCGGTCTGCAGCGTCCCGCCGAACTCCGCGAAGACCGCGCCGGCCATCAGCGGCACGCCGTTCGCGTAGTCGGTGAACTCGCGCATGATGTACTGGTCGTCGGCAATGACGCTCCAGCCCAGGCGCGGCACGCCGAGCTCCTTCGCCGCCGACTGCAGCGCCGCCGTGCCGGCTTCAATCAGCTCGTCGTACGGCACTTCCTTCAGGCGTGCGATCTGGCTGCCCGTCAGGTTGAGGTTCCGCAGCACGTGCGCGGCGATCGTCTGCTGCTGTCTGATGCTCTGGGCCGGGTCGGTCTGGCGGTAGTTGTTGTTGCCGCCGCTCTGCGCGATCACCCGGTGGTAGAGCCCGTTGGCTGCCGGCGCGTGCATCATGCTGACGACCTTTCCGCCGCCGCCCGACTGGCCGAAGATGAGCACGTTGTTCGGATCGCCGCCGAACGCCTCGATGTTGTCGCGCACCCACTCGAGCGCCGCGACGAGGTCGCGCGTCCCCGTGTGCCGCGATCCGGCGTACTCCGACCCGTAGGCCGACAGGTCGAGCGTACCGAGAATGTTCAGCCGGTGGTTGAGGCTGACGACGACGACGTCGCCGAAGTCGCTGAGGCTGCGGCCGTCGTAGGCGTACGACTCCATCGACGCGCCGTTGGTGAAGCCGCCGCCGTGCATCCAGACCATCACGGGCCGCCGGGCGTTCGGATTCAGCTCGGGCGTCCAGACGTTCAGGTACTGGCAGTGCTCATTCTCAATCCAGTAGCGATGCGGGAACACGAGCTCGTCGCCGCTGACCGAGGTCTGCTTCGGCGCCGGGCAGACCGGGCCCCACGCCTGCGCGCTGACGACGCCGTCCCACGGCTCGACGGGGCGGGGCAGGCCGAAGCGCTCGGCCTGGGCGTACCGGATGCCGAGGAACGAGTAGATGCGCCCCTCGCGCAGGCCGCGCAGGCGGCCGCCGCGCACCTGGACGACGGGCGGGTTGTAGTTCGGGTTGATGTTCGGCGCGCCCTGCGGAGCGGCGGCGGGGGCAGCCTCGCTGACGCGGCGGAACGCGGCCGCCGAGGCGCCCACGACGGCGCCGCCGAGCACGGCGGTACTGGTGGCGAGCATCCGGCGGCGGTTCATGGTGCCGTCCGGCCTGGTCGTCGAATCGTTGGCCATGGTGATCTCCTGAAGTCCTCCGGTTGCTGGAACAGGTCGAGCCCGTCCGCGCGGCGTCGGGCTTCTATCGGTCGGTCGGGCGGTGTCCAGCCGACCGCATTCTATCGCGCTTCCGGCTCCCGACCGAGACAGTCTTCCTTTTTCTCTGATGGATACGACGCGCCCGCGTCAGGTGTGACAACCCGCCGGGGCGCGCCCGATGATCCGATCGCTCCGGGCGGTGGTGTACCGTCACGCACATGAGCCGCGGGCCGCTCTCGGGAATACACGTGATCGTCGCCGGCGCCGGACTGGCAGGTCTCGCCGCCGCTCACGCGCTCGCACGCACCGGCGCGCGCGTCACCGTTGTGGAAGCGCGCAATCGCGTCGGCGGGCGCGTGCACACGAGCCGGCGCGGCTTCGCGGCGCGACAGCACGCCGAGGCAGGCGGCGACATCATCGAGCCGGGACAGACGGCCGTGCTCGCGCTCGCGCGCGAGCTCAGGCTTCAGACCGTGCCGATCCTCAAGCAGGGGTTCGGCTACTACGGGCCGACGGCAAGCGGCCGCCTCGCCGTCCAGGTGCTCGAGCGGACGATGGCGCCGGTGGCGCGCGAGCTCGCGCGGCTCGTCGACCTGTACCGGCTGTCGGAACAGCGCTGGGACACGGCCATTGCAATGACGCTCGGCCGGATGTCGGTGGCCGAGTGGCTCGCCCGCGTCAAGGCGCCGGCCTGGACACTGGCGCGTTTCCGCGGCCTGCGCGGGCTGTTCCTGGCCGATCCGGAAGAGCTGTCGCTGCTTGCGCTCATCGACTTTCTCTCGACCGACCCGTTCGACGACGACGCGGGGCCGGCGCGGCGCATTGTCGGGGGCAACGATCGACTCGCCACGACGATCGCGCGGTCGCTGCGTCGCCGGCCGCTGCTCGAAACGGTCCTGCGCCGCGTGCGGCAGCGCGACGATCGCGTGGTTGCCACGGTCGACGGCCCGGGCGGACGGGCCGAGATCGAGGCCGACTATCTCGTCTGCACCCTGCCTGCCGGCACGCTGCGCGACGTGAGCTTCGAGCCGGCGCTGCCCGAAACGCAGGCGCAGGCGATCCGCAGCCTCCGCTACGGTCCCGCCACGCGCGTGCTGCTGCAGTTCGAGCGGCGCTTCTGGACGAAAGCCGGTCGACCGAACGCGTTCGGCTCGGACCGCCCTCACGGCGCCGTGTGGGACGGCAACGAAGAGCAGCGTGGACCGGCCGCCATCCTGAGCGTGCTGGCTGGCGGCGGCGCGTCGAGCGAGCTGTCCGCGATCCTGAGCGACGAAGGCATCGCCGGGCTCGTCGAGCGTCTGGCCTGGCTCGGCCGTCCCACGGCGCTCCTGCAGAGCCACGTCGTGCGCTGGGAAGAGGACCCATGGGCGCGCGGCGGCTACGCGGTGTTCGACACGACGTTCGATCCACGACTGCGCGATCTGCTCGCGCGCCCGTTCGGTCGCGTGCTCTTTGCCGGCGAGCACACTCACATCCGCTGGCAGGGATACATGAACGGCGCCGTGGAAAGCGGGCAGCGGGCTGCCACCGAGATCGAGCTCCTACATCTCTGTCAGTTCTCCCGTCGGTCCTGACGTTCCTGTCGGCCGACCTGCGAATCTCCGCCCGCCAACCCGGGATGAAGGCCGGCGGCCGTCCCGGTCGGCCCGGCTCGTCTTCGACATTCGTGCAGCAGCTGCGAAGGCGATCGACATCTGTGTCGGTCGCCGCGCATCACGCGCCTGCGGCGTGATCACGCGGAAACGCCGGAAATTCCCGGCTGTTCGCGCATCGTCGCCCCGCGGCGCGTCGTGGCAGTCGGCTTGCACTCCGGCAAGGCGCCGGCGCTTCGGCGCCCGGCTTCGCGCAATCGCCGGATGGTCCGGCCCGCGCACCAGACGCCCATGAACCACGCGTCTTCCGAGAGCGATGTCCTGGTGATTGGAGGCGGCCCGGCCGGTGCATCCATCGCCCGGCTGCTCGCGCTCCGCGGCTGGCACGTCGTCGTCGTGTCGCGCGCGATCGACGGACAGCGCGGGCTGGCCGAGACGCTGCCGCCCAGCACGCGCAAGGTGCTCGCTGCCGTCGGCCTGCTCGAGGCCGTGGAGCAGGCGAGCGCGTTCCGATCGATCGGCAACGCCGTCTGGTGGGGCAGTGACGACGGGCGGCTCGAGGATTTCGCGGGACACGACGACCGCCCCGGACTGCAGGTGTGGCGCCCCGAGCTCGACCGCCTGCTGCAGGTCGAGGCGGTGCGGGCCGGCGTCGAATGGATCACCGGCAATGTCATTGGCGTCGAGCTCGAAACGTCGCCCGTCCGCGTGCGCGTCACACGCCCGGACGGTTCCACGCTCGATCGCCACGCATCGTTCGTCGTCGACGCCACCGGACGGACCGGCGTGGTCGCGCGCAGCGCGCGGCGGACGGCGGGGGCGCCGCGCACCCACGCGTGGATCGGCCTCTGGACCTGCCCGTCGAAGACGACGCTGGCGGCCGATGTGCGGACGCTGGTCGAGACCACCGACGAGGGATGGATCTGGTCGGTGCCCGCGGCGCCGGGCACGCGCTGCGTGGCCGTGATGGTCGATCCCGACCGGACGCGCTTCGCCGCCGACGGGCGGCTCGAGCGCCGGTACCTCGGCGAGCTGTCGCGATCGCGCCACGTGCGCGCGCTGCTCGACGACGCGCACCTGCAGTGGGTGTGGGGCTGCGACGCGTCGCTCTACGAAACGCTCACGCTCGGCAGCCGGCGCCACCTGGTCGTCGGCGACGCCGCGTCGTTCATCGATCCCCTGTCGTCGTTCGGCGTGAAGAAGGCGCTCACCTCGGCCTGGATGGGCGCGGCGGTGGTGCAGACGTGGCTGACCGATCCGGCCGTCGGTCCGGCCGCGCAGCAGCTGTTCGACACGCGCGAGCGCGAGGCCTGGACCACCAGCCTGCGCCGCTCGGCCGGCTACGCGCGCGAGGCGCTCCCGGCACACGACACGCCGTTCTGGCAGGTCCGCTGCGAGCTCGATCGCGCGGTTCCCCCGCAGCCGGCCGCCGACCCCGTTCCCGTTCCGGTGCCCCGCATCGCGCAGGCCTTCGAGCGGCTGCGACACAAGGATGCCGTGGCCCGCCGGCCGGATACGCGAGTGTGGTTCGAACCGCAGCCCGCGTTCGAGCGCGACCGCGTCGTGCTCGCGCCGGCCCTTCGCAGCAGCGCGCTCGACGCGCCGGTGCGCATTGTCGACAACGTCAATCTCGCCCGCCTGGTTGCGCTCGTGCGCGAGCGCCGCAAGGTCGGCGATCTGTTCGCCGGCTACTGCGCGCAGGAGGTGCCGGTGCCGCTGCCGGCCTTCCTGCGGGCGCTGTCGGTGCTCGTCGCCGGACAGGTCCTCGAACCGGTCGACGGCTGAGCGTCGACGTCCGGACGGGAACGACGCACGCGAGAACGAAAGGAGAAAGACCGCCCACGATGTCCACTCGTACACGCTTCGCCGCTGCCATCGGACCTGTCGCGTCCGCCCTGCTGATCAGTCTCACGACGGTCGGCGCACCGCGGGCGGCATCTCCGCAGATGGTGCAGTCTGCCCCGCCGGCCGACGAAGGCATTCCCGTCATGAGCGACGAGGTGCGTCGGGCCTGCGGTGTCTGTCATCCCGCCGATGCGCAGGGCCGCATGTCGCGCATCTCGTACCGCCGCGCGACGCCCGAGAACTGGGAGCTGACGATCAAGCGCATGGCCGCGCTCAACGGCGCGCCCGTGACGCCGGAGCAGGCCAGGAAGGTGCTGAAGTACCTGGCCGATCACCACGGCCTGGCCCCGGAGGAAGCGGCACCGGTGATGTTCGATGCCGAGCGCCGCGTCCAGGGCATGTCGTTCACCTACGAGGGCGACAAACAGACGCACGACCTGTGCAACGCGTGCCACTCGGTGGGACGCGTGCTCAGCGAGCGCCGCACGCCCGAAGAGTGGGACCTGCTGATCGCGATGCACCGGGGCGTCTATCCGGGCATTGACGGCGGTTCGGGCAGCTTCCGCCGCGGCGCCGGGGCGCCTGGTGTGAAGGCGCCGGTGGACCTGGCCGTCGAACATCTCGCCAAAGCGTTCCCGCTCATGTCGGCCGAGTGGCGCGAGTGGAGCGCGACGCGCGCGCCGGTGCGCCTCGATGGACGCTGGTCGCTCGCCGGATACCAGCCCGGGCGCGGTCCGGTGTTCGGCGAGGTGGTTGTCGAGGCCGTGCCGGGTGAGCCCGACACCTTCACGACGACCACGACCTTCACCTACGCGAAGACCGGTGAGACCGTCACGCGCGACGGACGCGCCATCGTCTACACCGGCTTCCAGTGGCGGGGGCGATCGAGCGGGCCGTCGGCCGAGGCCGACGAGTGGCGGGAGGTGGCGGCCATTTCCCGCGATCAGCAGGAAATGTCGGGCCGCTGGTTCACCGGCTTCTACGGGGAAGTCGGCCTCGACGTCACGCTGCGCCGGGTTGGAGCCGGTCCGGTCGTCGCGGGCATCGACGTGCCGTCGCTTCGGGCGGGGGCCACGGCACAGACCGTGCGCATCTACGGCGCCAATCTTCCGCAGTCGCCAGCGACGGACGACATCGCCTTCGGCGCGGGCGTGACGGTGACGGGTATCGTCGAGGCGAGTCCGACGGTGCTCACGGTGACGGTCGACGTGGCAGACGACGCCCGTGTCGGCCCGCGCGACGTGATCGTCGCCGGGGCTCATCGCCCCTCGGCGCTCGTCGTCTACGACCGGATCGACGGCGTGCGCGTGACGCCGCAGGCCGGCCTGGCGCGGGTGGGCGGCATCGTGCACCCGAAGATGCTCCAGCAGTTCGAGGCCGTCGCATTTCACTCCGGGCCCGACGGCAAGGCGGGGACCGACGACGACCTGCTGCTGGGGGCGGTCGAGGCGAACTGGTCGCTCGAGGAATACAGCGCGACGTTCCTCGAGGACGACCTGGAGTACGTCGGCGAATTGCGACCCGACGGGCTGTTCGTGCCGAACGTCGACGGCATCAATCCTGAGCGTTCAGGCGGACGGAACAACATCGGCGACGTCTGGGTCGTGGCGGAGTATGCGCCGCCCGGCGAGTCGAAGACACTTCGCGGTCGCGCGCACCTGCTCGTGGCGCCGCCGCTCTACATGAACTGGGCATCGACGGAGGTGGGGCAATGACGGTGATCGAGGCGCGCCCCCATCACAGGTTCGAGGCTGCCGGGCGGCCCTTCGTCTACCTGGCCGACAGTGCGTCGGTCTTCGGCCTCGACGACGCGGCCGAGGCGGTGCTGGCGGCACTGGCGGGCGGCCGATGCAGCCGCGACGAGCTCGCCGAGCGGCTCACGCCCGTCTGCCCGGCCGAGGCGCTCGATGAGACGCTTGCCGAGCTCGAACGGGTACGGGCGATCGCGCCGGTCGTGCCGACAGAGACGCGGCCGGACCGGCCGAAGAAGGTGTTCCCGCTCACGCCGTTTCCGGTGAGCACGACAGTGATCAACGTCACGAACCAGTGCAACCTCGGCTGCACCTACTGCTACGAGTACGGCGACGACCGCATCGTCGACACCGGGCGCAATGGGGCGCCGAAGTTCATGACGGAAGAGACGGCCCGGCAGAGCGTCGACTTCGCGCTGCGGGAGTCCGGCTCGAATCCCGTGGCGCACATCACGTTCTTCGGCGGCGAGACGCTGCTGAACTTCCGTGTGCTGAAGAAGACGGTGGCGTACGCGCGCGAGCGGGCCGCCATGCTCGGCAAGGGCGTCGACTTCAGCCTGACGACCAATGCGACGCTGCTGACCGACGAGATCATCGAGTTTCTCGCCGAGAACGAAATCGGCGTGACCGTCTCGATGGACGGGCCGCGCGATCTGCAGAACAGGTTCCGCGTCTTCCACGACGGCCGCGGCAGCTACGACGTCGTCGCGCCGAAGGTGAAGGCGCTGCTGGCGCGGCATCGCAGCCGGCCGATCGGCGCGCGCGTGACGCTTACGGCCGGCGTGCTCGACGTCCGGCGCATCTACCGGCACCTGACGGAGGAGATCGGGTTTCACGAGGTCGGCTTCGCCCCGGTGACGTCGAAGGATGCGCGTGCGTGGGCAATCGACGGCACCGGCATGGAGCGCGTGCTCGCGGAGTTCAGGGCGCTCGCCCTCGAATGGCTCGAGGCCGTCGCGGCCGGCCGCCATCACGGCTTCTCGAACGTGCGCGAGACGCTGCAGGAGATCCACCAGGGCATGAGCAAGGCGTATCCCTGCGGCGCGGGCCTCGGCCTGGTGGGCGTGTCGACCGACGGCCAGGTGGCACTCTGTCACCGGTTCGCCGGCTCGGACGCGCACCGCATCGGCAGCGTCGACACCGGCATCGATCGCGTGGCGCAGCGCGAGTTCCTCGAGCGGCACCACATCGACGACAAGCCCGACTGCCAGTCCTGTTTCGCGCGGCCGCTGTGTGCGGGCGGCTGCTATCACGAAGCACATACCCGGTACGGCGACACGACGCACGCCAACCTGCACTTCTGCCGGTGGGTCCGCGGCTGGACCGACGTGTGCCTGCGCGTTTATGCCGAACTGGCCGAACGGAATCCGGCCGTTCTGGCACGTTTCGAGACGACCGGGGCGGCCGAGCCCGTTTCGTGAGTCCTGTCATCGATCTGCACGTTTCGGAGGAACGATGAAGCACCTGAAGGCAATCAACGCGAAAGCAGGCCTGATCGAGCGGCTGGTCACGCCGCTCGAGGCGCCGGCGACGGGCGACGAGCCCGACGTGGTGGCGCTCCAGGGCGGCGGACCGCCGCAGCAGCCGCAGCAGCCGCACATCCCGCTCGGCTGTTCACTCGTCTTCTCGCCCGGATGGGAAGCCGATCGTACCGGCGGGACGGCCGGACTCTGCCAGCCGGTCGAGCGCGATCTGTTCGACTGTCATATCGGCTGCTTCTGGCCGGCCCACGTGCCCGACATGCTCAACCACGCGCCCGACTGGACGAAGAAGTGCGCGGCCGCCCAGAAGGACTGGCGGAAGATCGACATCGTGTTTCCCTAGGAGCGTCGACGTGCGGCGAGCGATCCGATCCCGACTGTTCTTCATCCACGCGGCACTGGCGGCGCTGTTCGCGACAACGCTCACGCCGGCCGCTGCTCCGGCATCTGCAGGCGCCGGCTCCGACGCGGCGGCGCCGTCGTCACCGGCCGTCGGTCCGATGCGGGCCGGTGGCCCGACGGCGCGCAGCGGATCTCCCGCGGCGACGGCCGACACGCTGCCGGTCTCGCCCGGCACCGGCACGCTGTTCATCGGCGGCTACCCGAACGAGATCTGGGTGATCGACGAAGCAAAGGCCGAGATCGTCGATACCATCCCGCTCGAGATCGGCCTGCCGCGCCGGCTGATCCTGTCACGCGACGGGGCGCGGTTCTACGCAGCCGATATCCACGCCACGACGATCGAGATCGTCGACACCGCGACGCGACGGACGCTCGAGACATTCACGCTGAGCGCCGGCAACCGGCGCGTGCGCATCAACGCGTTCGAGCCCGACCCGACGCATGCCTACCTGGTGGCCGTCACGCGAGAGTACGTCAGGCAGCTCGACCGGTACGAGATCGGGCCGTCGAAGCTCGTGACGATCGACCTGAAGACGAAGGAGGTGACCCGCGAGATCCCGTGGCCCGACGACACGGAGCGCGACAGCGCCAGCCTGCTGTTTTCTCCCGACGGGCGGTTCCTCTACCTGCTTGGCTCCGAAATCATCGTGTTCGACACCACGGATTTCACCGAAGTCGATCGCTGGGACCTGTCGTCGCTCGAGACGGGCCTCGGGCCGATGAGCCTGAGCTACAACGGCTTCGGTGCCATCGACGCGATTTCCGATCCCGAGGGACGCGTGCTGACGACGATGACCGTCGAGGATCCGGTGCAGAAGCGTCGGCTGATGGGCGTGGCACGGGTGGATCTGGCCGCGAAGAGTCTCGACTTCTACACGCTGGGCCCGGCCGGCGGCGTCAACGTCGCGCTCGCGCCCGATGGCCGGCGCGCCTTCGGCATCGAGTCGGAGATCGGCCGCTACCAGTTCTGGGCGTTCGATCTCGAGAAGCGGCGCGTGACGCGGCGCCAGGAGTTTGCCGGCCGCCCGCGGATGAGCCTCAGGACCAGTACGAACGGCAACGTCCTCTACATCTACAACGCCGGCAACACGATCGACTTGTACGACGCCGCTACGTTCGAGCTGATGAAGACACTGTATCTGCCGGGCGACGTGTCGACGGGCCTGATCGTGCTGCCGAACGGCGAACGGCCGTGACCGGGAGAACGCCCATGACGCGACGTCGACAGACCCGCCGCGCACAGATCGCCGCCGGCATCGTCGTCGGCATCATCGTCGGGACCATTCATGCGCTGGTCGTGCACGTGACCTCGCAGCCGGAGCGAACGGAACGCACCGTCGTGCAGCGACCGGCGCCGGCGGGCGCGGCCGACCATGAGCGGACCCGCTGAAACAGACACGAAGGCCCCGGCGCCCGTATCTTTCCGGCGTGCCCTGCGGTTCGTCGCTCCGTACTGGCGCCGGCTGGTGGTCGTGCTCGCCTGCAGCCTGGCGAGCACGGCCATGTCGCTCTACGTGCCGCTGCTGTCGCGCGACCTCGTCGACGGGGGGCTGATCGGACGCGACATGGCGCAGCTTGCGCGCGTCGTCGCCACATTCGGCGTCCTGACGCTGGCAGGCTTCGTCCTCAACGCCGTAAGCGGCCTGCGCTACACGCGCGTGTCGGCCGACATCCTGTTCGACATGCGGCTGGCGATGTTCCGTCACCTGCAGCGCCTGTCGCCACGCTTCTATGCGCGGACCCGCCTCGGCGACATCGTCTCGCGCATCAACAACGACATCGGTGAAATCCAGCAGGTCGCGGCCGAGGCGACGCTGGCCTGGGTCGGCAACGTCCTGTTCCTCGTCGGGAGCATCGCCGTGCTCGCCTGGCTCGACCTTCGCCTCTTCCTGGTCGGCATGGCGGCGGTGCCGCTCAGCCTCTGGGCGCTCGTCGCCTATCGACGGAGGCTCGAGCGGCGCATCGCGACGCTTCGCGAGCGGAGCGCCGACGTCGGCAGCTTCCTGATCGAGTCGCTCCAGGCCATGCGGCTCGTGGCGGCCTCGAATGCGGCCGATCGGGAGGCCGCGCGGTTCCGGCAGCACAACAACGCGTTCGTCGACGCGCTCATGGCGATGCAGCGCACGACGTACCTCGCGGGAGGCCTGCCCGGCCTCGTGCTGTCGGCCGGTATGGCCGTCGTGTTTCTGTACGGCGGATCGCGTGTCATCGACGGCACGATGACCACGGGCACGTTTGTGGCCTTCATGGCGTACCAGATGCAGCTGCTCGCGCCCGCACAGGGCCTGATGGGCCTGTATGCGTCGATTGCGGGTGCGCGCGTGTCGCTCGCGCGCGTCTGCGACATCCTCGATGCGCGGCCCGACGTCGTCGAGCGCCAGGATGCCGTGCCGCTCGCGCACGCGCGCGGCGTCGTCGAGTTCGACCGTGTGTCGTGCTCGCACGGGCGCGGACCGGCGATCGAGCGGCTGTCGTTCCGCGCGGGGCCGGGCGAGGTCGTCGCGCTCGTCGGGCCGAGCGGGGGAGGGAAGTCGACGGCCGCCGATCTGCTCGTGCGCTTCCTCGATCCGGATGAGGGCACCATCCGCCTCGACGGCCGGGATCTGCGTGAGCTCCGACTTGCCGACCTGCGGCGGCACGTGGTCGTCGTCGATCAGGCGCCGGTGGTGCTGCACGCGTCGATTGCCGACAACCTGCGGTTCGTCCGTCCCGACGCCACGCAGGACGACCTCGAACGTGTGATGACGGCCGTCGGCCTGCACACGTGGGCGTCGCGGCTGCCCGACGGCTACGACACGATCGTTGGTGAGCGCGGCGCGGCGCTGTCGGCCGGCGAGCGCCAGCGACTGGCCATTGCGCGGGCGCTGCTCGCGGATCCGGCCGTGCTGGTGCTCGACGAGCCGACGGCTGCGCTCGATCCGGCGACCGAACGCGACGTCGTCGCCGGCTACGAGGCCGCGATGCGCGGCCGCACGACCATCATTGTCACCCACCGACCCGAGCCGGCACGGCGCGCCGATCGCATCGTGCTCGTCACCGGCGGCGCCGGAGACGCCGATCGCCCGGTGCCCACGTTCGAATCGTGGTTCCACGTCCCTGATGCCGTCTGATGCTTCGCCCGTTCCGCTGCGCGTGGCCGTGGTCGACAGCGGCATCCAGCCGCTGCACCCGCACGTGGGTGGCGCTGTCGAAGGACTGGCGCTCGTGGGCCGGCCGGACGACTGGCGCGACCGGCACGGGCACGGCACGGCGGTGGCAGCGGCCATCCGCGAGAAGGCGCCAGCTGCCACGCTCGTCGCTGTGAAGGTGTTCGACGGTGCCCTGGCCGTCGGCATCAATACGCTCGTACGCGCGATTGATGCGGCCGTCGATCTCGGCTGTCCCCTGATCAATCTGAGCCTGGGCACGACGCGACTCGAGCATGCGGCGCGGCTGCACGCTGCCGTCGAACGGGCGCGGGCGCGCGGCAGCGTCATCGTTGCCGCGCGGACCGATGGCCAACAGCAGTTCCTGCCGGGCAGTCTGCCGGGCGTCGTGGGCGTCGTCGTCGACTGGAGCCTGTCGCGCGAGCGTGTGCGGGCGTCGCGGCTGGCGACCGGACAGATCGTCTGCCGCGCCTCGGGCTATCCGCGTCCGATCGATGGCGTCCCGCAGGAGCGGAACCTGAAGGGTGTGAGCTTTGCCGTGGCGAATACGACGGGGTGGCTGGCCGGAGAGGCGTCGCGCGGAGGGACGGTCGACAGCGCGCTCGAGCGCCTGCTGGCGGTCGAACGTACGACGCGGGACCCCGTGGGGTCCCGCGTCGCGTGGTGACGATACGCGGATCTACCAGCTCACCTTCCGGCTCACGCTCAGCCGGTTCGCACTGACCTGCACCTCGGGTGCGTAGCGCGACATCCGCTGACCGAGAAACATCAGCGCCCCGCCGGCGAAGGCCGTCGTCAGGCCCGCCACGCCGACGCGCGTGTTCGTGGCGTCGGCCTCGCCGAACTCGGGAAACCGGCCGTTGCTGTTGTTGAGGAACCCGTAGATGCCGACACCCATGCCGGCGACGAAGAGGCTCGCGCCGGTCCAGGTGAGCAGGCGGCCGGACGGGCGGTTCGCGCCGATCTCGGGCGGCAGGCTCTGGCCCGCGCCGATCTGGGCCGAGGGGGATGTCGTCGCGTCCGCCGAGAGGGCCGACGACGTCGAGGAGCTCTGCGCCAGGGCCGGCGAGGCCAGGCTCAGCGCGAGGCCGGCGACAACGACGATCTTCAGCAGCTTCTTCATGTCCTTACCTCCGTGTGTGGCTGGGAGGACCGGCTCAGGACCGGTCCTCCCGTTCTTGTCGTTCGCGTCGTTCGTGTCGGGACGCTTCGCTGCCAGGTCGGCGGCTACCACTGGACCTTCGTGCCGAGCTGGAAGCGGCGCGGGGGAATGAAGTTCGTCGCCACGCCGAAGGCCGACGACGTGCCGAGGTTCGAGGCGATGCCCTGGTAGCTGGCATCGTTGGTGAGGTTCATCATGTCGATGAACAGGCTGAGCGTCATCGGCGATCCGGGCAGCGGGAAGTCCTTCTGCAGGCGGACGTCGACGAGCTTCAGCGGAGCCACGCGACGCGATCCGTCACGCTCTTCCATGGCGATCGTCGGAGGCGTGGGGAAGCCGAGGTCGGGCACGCGCACGTGGCGCGCGTAGGGCTTGCCGCTCTGATACTGCAGGTTGGCGGCCGCCATGATGCCCCACGGCAGCTGGTAGACGAAGTTCAGCTTCGCGACGACCGGCCGGTCGCCGACGAGCAGGCCCTCGGTGTTGACGTAGTCGTTCGGGCCCGCAGCCGACTGGCCGAAGGTGCCGGGCGTGCTCGTCTGCGTGGTGGACGCCGTCGCGCGCGCGCTCGACGGCAGCCGCCCCGTGGCGCGCGAGAAGACGACCGAGCCGACCGCCGACCAGTTGTCGGCCATGCGGCGCGTGAGCTGGATCGTCACGCCGTTGTAGCGCGAGTAGAGGCCGCCCGGCGTCGTCAGCAGGTACTGGCGATCGGCGGGATCGGACAGCAGCCGGTAGACCATCACCGTCTCGCCCGTCGCGTCGATGCCCTCGTTGTCGACATAGGGCACCAGCTCGTAGACGCCCGTCACGTCCTTCCAGCCCGAGTAGTCGTGGCCGCGCTTGTGCGCATACGACACCTGCAGGCCGATGCCGGGCGTCAGCTGCTGTTCGATCTGCGCCATCACCTGGTCGGTGTAGGGCGCCTTCAGGTTCGAGTCGATCGAGAGGTTCGCGTTGCTCGAGGTCTCGACGAAGTCGTAACGGTTGCCGTCGGCATCGATGCTGAACGAGTAGGCCGGGGTGATCGACGGCACGGCCGGGCGGAAGTCGTTCGCCGACAGCTCCGAGTAGTAGCGCCCGACGTGCGCCTTGAGGATCGTGGCGCCCGACTGGTTCAGCGTCCAGCTGAAGCCCAGCCGCGGCGAGACGACGCGCCAGCGGTAGAGGCTGTCGACGGCCGGCGACATCTCGCCCGTGGGCATACCGAGGGCGTCGACGAAGGGCAGCGACGGGAACGCGGCGTTGCTGTCGTCGTAGCGGATGCCCATGTTGATGGTTGCGCGCTTGTAGCGGAACGTGTCGTCGATGTAGATGCCCCACGTCGAGGCGGTCGAGCCCTGGTAGTAGGGCAGCCGCGTCGTGCCCTCGACCGGCACGCCGTTGACCGTGGTGATCGTGTCGTTCGGGCCGGCCAGCGTCTTGCCGCCCTGGCCCATGTACTGGAAGCCGAACGCGGTGTCGTGGCTGCCGCCGAAGAGGCGCTCGGTGAACTTCGTGAACTTCACCGACGCGCCGTTGCGCCAGCTGCGGTTCTCGCGCCACTCGTCGATGACGCCGGTGATGGCGCCGGTGGCGACGTCTTCGTAGCGCGTGCCGACGCGCGGCGCGCCCTCCATGTTCGGGTCGAGCGAGCTCTGCAGGAAGTAGCCGGAGTAGCGCGCTTCCATCACGAGCGCGTTGGTCAGCGTGGCCGTGTAGACGATGTTCGGCGTCGGGTTGTGGCCGTGGCTGAGCGTGATGGTCTCCGGCGCCGTGAAGAGCGTGGGCGTGCCCGGAATCCAGTAGTAGTCGTCGTGGTACCCGTGCATCAGCCGGTGGTTCTGGTTGATGTTGTAGTTGAACTTCCAGAACACCTTCCGCGCCTCGTTGAGCGCCGGGAAACGCGGGTCGGCGCCGGGCTGGGCGTCGAAGTCGGTCAGGTGCTCGAGCGCTCCGAAGAACCAGAGCTTGTTGGCCACGAACGGGCCGGAGGCCTGCAGGGTCAGGTCGCGGTACGTGTCGCGGTAGTACGGGCGGCCGTTGTCGTACTCGTCGGTCGTGTTCCGGCCGGTCAGGGCGTCATTCTGGAAGTAAAAGTTCACGTCGCCGCGCAGCGCGTTGCTGCCCGCGCGGGTGACGATATTGAAGACCGCGCCCTGCACGTTGCCGTACTGCGCCGAGGCGCCGAGCTGGACCACTTCGACCTGCTCGACGACGTCGCCGGCCACCCACGGCGTCGAACTGATGTTCGTGCCGTCGATCATGTAGAGGTTTTCGTTCGAGCTGCTGCCGAGCGACTGAGCGCCCGAGCTCTGGCCGACGTTCGACGTGGCGCTGATGCCAGGCGCCGAGTTCACGTAGTCGAAGTACGAATTGCGCCGCACCGGGGCGTTGCGCACCCACTCGCGGCCGTAGTTGGTCGAAACGGCCGTGCTGGCGGCGTTGACGACCGGCACGGCACCGGTGACGGTCACGACCTCGGCGGCGCCGCCGACCTGCAGCTGGACGTTCAGGTCGACGACCTGGCCTACGGCGACGGGGATGTCGCTGCGGCGGAGTGTGACGAACCCTTCGAGGACGTACTCGAGCTCGTAGGAGTCGGGCGGCAGCAGCGGAAAGCGGTAGAGGCCTTCGCCGCTGGTGATGGTGGTCTGGATGCCGGCAATGCCGTTACTGCGGAGAATCACGGTCACGCCCGGCAGGACGCCGCCGGTCGTGTCGGTCACCCGGCCCGTGATCTCTCCCGTCGTCTGCTGGGCCGTCGCTGGCGACGTCGCAAGCAGCATGGCCATCGACAGGAGCAGTGCAGCGCACTTGTGTCTCATTCACTCTCCTCCTTGCAGCGCACCGCCGCGTCGGGCCGCAGCCCGGTGCGATGCGGTGCACCGCCGGTCGACGGAGCAAGCGGTGTGCCGCGATGGGCAATTGCGGCGGAATCGGCGGTTTTCCGCGGGAAATCGCGCTGGGGCGGACGACGGGCGCAGGCGGGTCGCCTCGCGATTCCGACAACGATGTCTGCTCTGACCGGCCGATCGACAGACTTGGCG
>ERZ777003.1006-NODE-1006-length-47861-cov-9.765113_pt1 | contig 47861 bp, 46 predicted proteins | sample MGYA00374956_ERZ777003 | MGnify/ENA primary metagenome ERZ777003 (study PRJEB29302, sample SAMN06268252) | bioreactor metagenome | isolation source: Joint BioEnergy Institute, California, USA | place: USA:Joint BioEnergy Institute, California, USA | collected... | reverse complement strand
TCTCGTGAATGGTCCACGGGATGGCGAGGGGCCGTCGAAGTCGAGAAAGAGAACTCTAGATTTCTTTTCAGACCAGGTCGAGAGCTGAAGCCGATTCAGAAGCCCACCCAGTCGCTTCAGCTCTTCCTGAAGTCGAATCGGGTCGTCTTTAAAAAAGTTGAACTCGATTTATCTCCTTCAATCCCTTCAAAGTAATCACGATGTCGTCGGAGATTCTTGTACACGTTGGACCAGAAGGTCGAGAGAAGTTGATCGAGACTCTCTCTGGAATCCTGACCGTCCATGAGGCAGCCACTCTCGTCGCCAAAATTCATGAACGAACCTCACAGATCAAGAAGGGAAAGCGCTTCGGAATGTATCCGATCGAAGATCCCGAGGCCTTCGAACGGATGAAACGACTTGAGGCCGCCTACTGGACGGCGGACGAGGTCGATTTCACCCAGGACCGGAACGACTTCGAGCAGCTCTCACCTGATGAACAGCGTCCCCTTCTGATGGCCTTCGGCTTCTTCGCAGTTGGTGACGGAAGCATTGCCAGCATGCTGGCCTATCGTATGATCTTGACTGCCGAGACCTTCGAGAGGCAGTGCTTCTATGTCAGTCAGCTCGACAACGAGCGAGTTCATGGCGAGACCTATGGAAAGATGATCTACACGCTCGTTCCCGATCAAGCGCGCCGCGATGAAATCTTCAACGCTGTCGACAGAGTCCAGTCGATCAAGAAAATGAACGAGTTCATTGAACACTCCTTCACCTACCCTCAGGGAAAGAAGGAAATCTACGTAAGTTTGGCAGCGGCCGAGTATATCCTCTTCACGCCACTCTTCTGCATCATCTTCTGGTACCGGAACTACAAACCGGGTAAGCTCGACCAAGTCCTCTTCAGCAACGAGCTCATCGCCAAGGATGAGGCGGTCCACTGTCAGAACGGCTGTGAGAACTATCGAACTCTCCCCGACAGCGAGAAGTACACCGACTCGGAACTCCATGCCTACATCGACAAGATCTGTCAGCTCGTCTTCGACTTTGCTGATGAGGTCTTCTCAGGAATCTCCTTGCCCGAGTTGACCCCCTCGAATGTCAAACAGTACGTCAAGTTCGTTGCAGATGACCTCCTCGTCCGGCTGGGTCACTCGACTCTCTATCGTGTCGAGAGTCCCTTCGTCTGGATGACCTTCACCAACTTGGTTCCCAAATCGAACTTCTATGAGAAGAAGGTCGGTGAATACGCGAGGTTCAACGTCGTCGACTCGATCTCAAAGACGAAGCAGCTCCTGAGCTCGGGCTCCGACACGGCTCCGAAGACAAGCCCATATGCTCGGGCTCGTACACTCAAATTCTAAGATCTGCGACCGATCGGTCGTAGATGCACTTAAGGGGAGAAGTCAAATGCTCGACTTCCTCTCACGATGGTTGGTGGATGTGTCGCTTTGAATGTGAAGCCGAAGAACATCATCCATTCCATTGGTTCTTGTCTGGACGCTCGTCGGAGGACTTGCTGGGTACAACTCACTTCCGTCCTGGATCGTGATTCTGTAGTTGACCTACGAAATCGCTAGCTTTCTTACTTCTCAGTCTCCTCAACGCCGACACTCTTCAATCGATCGAGGGCCATCTGAGCAAGCTTCTTCTTGAGAGGTCTCTGAAGGTCAGTGTTCGGTTTGCTTTGGTGGACCGCTCCGCAGGTCCACTTCTTCTTGTCCTCGATCACGACGACACGTCCGGCCTTGACTCCCGGATCCATCGAGAAGAAGTTGTAGGATACCTTTCTGCCTCGTTTCTGGTCGGCCCACCGAGCTACGCTCGGCCGAACTCCGTTCGGTCCTTCAGGAGAGTGTCTCTGCCGGAATCTCTTCTCGAAAGAAGTTCACCTGCTTCCTCCTTCTTCAAGTTGAAGACCTGATCAAGGCCTCTCCTCTCTTGGTCTATTTCTCGTCCCAATTTTAGAGTGACGGAAGAGGAGGATTGGCAGTTGGATTGATTGCTGGAGTCGGCAGCGGAAAGGTCGTTCCCGAGTCGGACGGGACGTAGTAGGTCGCTGAGAACCAAGTCTCTGGCCTCGGAATTGGCGGGACCGGTGGCGGTCTCATCTTCTCATTCGGAACGCCTTGATTGTCAGGGAGTCCTCGAAGAGCCAACTCGTAGACCTTTCTTGAGGATGGTGGTGAGGCAGCGGTCGCCTCCTCCTCCTCCTCAACCTGGCAGAAGATCTTCTTGCTCGTGTTGATGTAGTAGGGCCAACCGACAATGACCTTGTCAACTTGAATGGTCTCATCCTGAATCTGCTCGACCGACTTCGTGAGAGCTTCGAAGTTCGTTCCTGGAACAAGCTGTCTAAACTTCTCGTCCTGAATGATCTCCGGCTCGACTTCAACGATCAGACCAAGATCTTCGACCTGATCTAGAGCGAAGTAGTCTCGATAGCTCTTGCAATGATCAGGATTGAGTGATGCGCCGATCTGGATCTCCTGATTGATCTTGATCTGGTAGGGACTCGACTCGATCGCCCTCCGATCCTCTTCTCTTGGCCGGGCTCCATATCGAGAGAGCTGTCGAATGATCTGAAGATAAACCCGATAGCGAGCCGGATCGATCGAGTCGATTGCAAGTCGAAGAGGAGTCCTTCCTTTTCTATCGATCAGAGTCGGAACAGCTCGATGACAGAGGAGCAGTTCGACTCCGGGAAGCCAACCGGCTTCGATAAAGTAGTGAAGGATCGTTCCCCCAGTCGATCGATTGATATGATTGATGTTGACACCAAGATGCTGGCAGAGATCCAGATAGAAATCGAGCCAGTCCAGATTACTGAAGGGAGAGCCCATTCTGATCTGATCGAGAGAAGTCAAGAAGAAGAGATCACCATCGATAACTTGAGGAAACTGGTACTTCAGAAGAACGATCATCGATTCAAGTGGAAACGATGCGAGGTCAAAGAGGAATCTAGGCTTCTCTTCAATGTCTCGAAGCTTGTAGAGCTGCCCGAAATCGACGCCTTTAGTGTAGAGCTGGTAACCGATCAGTCGTACAACCTTCGGATTGATCTGGGGAAGTAGATCGAAGAAAGTCCTAGCAAATCCCTCTGGATCTGATTGATAAGTACTGTTGATCTCCGAACTGAGATAACGGTACTCCTCGGGCTGAGCCAAGAAGAGGGTCATCTTTTCTCTTCTGGAATTTTCGTCGCGATGAAAAGAAGTGTCATGCTCCCATCTGCCCAACCAAACCCTCTTGCAGCTATCCTCCAGGGACTGGCCTATTCTACAGCTCCTAATTTTCCTGCGACTGGTTTGGCCTCCCCCTACTACAGCCCGGCTCTCACCTATCCTCAGTCAGCACTCTACTACCCGCAGCCTCCCCCAAACGATGAATCCAGCTGTTCGTCCAGCTCTCTTCGCAAGTGGTGGTGCTGCCCTCGGTAGCACTGTGGCTGGACCTATCGGTGGAGCAATCGGAGCAGGTGCAGGTCCCTTTGTTTCGAATCTCTTCAATCAGGAGAAGGAACCTCTCCGACAAGTTGCGCTTGGAGGTGGACTCGGTTCGACTCTAGGCCCTTTCGGTGCTGCGGCAGGTGCAGATGCAGGAACCTACCTTGGCTATCAATTGAACCGTCCTCACACCAACGGTTATCGGAGCATGTAGTAGATCCAAGGTAGAATCAGCCTATTGATCTGATCGATGGTGAGTTCTTCTTGATATTCAAGAAGGACTGCAGGAATTCCTCTCGCGCGCACTTCGATCACAATATCGTTCACGTCAGATCCATAAAAGTAAGCGGCGTTGAGTCCGGCCCTGACGAGTAGGTCAAAGAGAAGACGACCGTACCAGGTCCCGGGTACATTGTCGAGAACGGCGATCTCAGAATTGTTGAAAGCTCCCTTCGGATACGAGTGGACATCGATTAGAAGTCGAACCCTCTTTCGAAGTTCCTCTCGATAGTTGGTCTGATCTCGGAAACGGGTCGCCGGGCAGTAGTCGGCCTGAATTTGTGGTTGAAGAACTTTGAGGAGTCTAGTTGCCGCCAGGTACGCAAGAAGATCACAATACTTTCATAAACTCCTTCTGGACAGAGTGAATGAGGCGAGGTGATGACAAGGCTCGACATAAGACTTACACAATTTAGATATTTTCTCGTGAACTAAAATCGATGGAGATACTCTATAGCCTTTCGCACTCTCCTGGAGACAAGACCCCAAGGAAGACACTTGTTCTGGACTTGGATGAAACTCTCGTTCATTCGTGGGAAAATCCCCAATTTCTCGAGACCTACAAAATCTATGAAGATCCCGCAGTTTATCGCAAGTTCCACCCCCTCGGTTCCCATCAGATCGCTTATTCGATGCTTCTGGAGATGCCCGACGGGACGCAGAGTCGAATCTGGGGTCTTCACCGTCCCCACCTCTATGAGTTCTTGAGCTTTGCCGCTGAGAACTTTGATATTCTCGTCTGGAGCGCAGGAATCCGACCCTACGTCGATGAGATCACGAAGCAGATCTTCTTAGAGTCGGGTCTGATGTCACCAAAGGTGATCTGGTCACGCAGCAACTGCCAGAACTACAATGGACTCTACCACAAACCCATCTCCGAGCTTCTTGACGAACTGTCGCGTCGTCCCTACACGACCTTCCAGGTAGATCCTAAATCGACTCTCGTCATTGATGACAAGCCACATACTTTCATGTCGAATCCAGCAAACGGAGTTCTCATTCCCGCCTATCATCCTGGGAAGACGCCGACTCTCGAGCAACTTCTTGATCGATCAGACGACGCCCTTCTCAAGTTGAAGGCTTGGCTTGAGCGCCCCGAGGTAATGAATGCACCCGATGTGAGAACTCTCGATAAGAGTAAGATCTTCACGTAGTTCCACAATACGAGTCTCAATCTACATCTCTTTAAGATGCAGATCGACCCCAGTTCAGGACAGGATCCGGGAATGAGATTGATCTAAAAACTCGAAGTCGATGATTTTTTAGCTCCGATCGAAATCATGGCACAGCCGATCTCGAGTTCAACCGGGGAGTCGTTTGCCTCCGCACCACTCGTTCCAGTTCCTCTGACTCAGGACCAGATCGACTCGATCATAGAACGAGTTCCGGAGGTTCCCGGAGTCGGTCGGACTCCAAAGGCAATCGCAAAGCGGCACCTTGTAGATCGTCTTCGTGCTTTCCTTGAGACGATCAAGCTTGTCCCGGTTCCGGAGGCCTTCGAAGAGTTTCGTGACGAGATCATCTCGAGTATCTACCAGAGTCATGTTGAGCCAGGTCTACCTGTCGGTGTGAGCGCGGGTGTCGCCCTGGGTGGTCCAACTACTCAGCTTTCTCTCAACAGCTTTCACTTTGCCGGTACTCAGAGTGGTGTCGCCTTGGCCTTCCAAAGGATTCGGGATTTCCTCACCGGCTCCAAGATGAACCGAAATCCCGAGCTTAAGATCTTCTTCCGTCGAGTCAACTACCACTATCCGGGAAGCGATCTTCATGACACCCTTCACACGGGCACTTTCGACTCGATCATGGCGCTTCGGCCGACCTTCGAGCAGACAACGGTTCGAGACGTTACGGAAGAAGATGGTATTCGAATCTTAACTCGAAACGAGGCGATCTCTGAGGGTATTCCGGCCCTGATCGACCTTCATGCTCAGCTTCGACCTGCCAGATTCAGGAACCGAGCGATCCAGTTCCCTCTGACGAACGTGATCGAGCTACGGCTGAATACCTACCGGATGTACACTCATAAGATCACCATGGCCATGATCGCGAAGGCGATCGAGGGACCAGACCCACCTGATCTTCTGACTGTCGTCTGGAGGTCCCAGATCGATGGACGGATCTATGTTCTTATCGATGAGAATCTCGACATCTCAGCTCGTCTTCATAATCAGAGTCAGACCATCGCTCCGGGAATCAGCCCTCTTCTTCTCTATCTGTATCGTGAATTCATCCCGAAGCTCAATCAGTTCAAAGTCTCGGGAATCACCAACATCGTCTCGATCGAACCACAAGAGATCGACGTGATGAAGGGAATCTTTAAGATCCGACCTAGTCGAACCAAGCCCAATCGCCAGATCGTCTTTACGACACACCGCCGCACAAGATGGGAGGGGATCAGTCTGGCTGACATTCATAATCTCTTCATGACGGCCGGATTCCGAGTAAGTGATCCCAGCAAGATCGACAAGAAGAACCTCTCATTCAGTGTCACCTATGATCCGACCAATCCGGAGGCCAATCCCATCTATGCCAGGGCGATCGACCGGGCTCGAGCTGCTGTGAAGCCGACCGATCTCCAACGTCGACTTCTGAGTGCATCGACAGTCAGTCTGGAAGACGCCCTCACCCTGATTGTCCAGACGGCACGTAGCATCGAGGCTCCTAAGCGATCCCCAGAGGACAGGAGGATTGTCGAGGCGGCTGCCTTCTCCTATGCGCTGGCAACGGGAAGTGGTGACTTCGATATGGACGACATCATTTGGAGGAACGATATCGATCAGTTCAGGACGGCGACCAACCATTCACATGATATCTACAACATGTATGGAATCGATGCTGCGATGATCTTCTTGACTCTCCGGTTCCGACAGACTCTCGAGGACTTCAAGTCGTTCATCAATCCACGTCACATCGCTCTGATCTTCGAGCTCCTCTGCAACCTCGGAATGATCAACAGTCTAAGTTTTGCGGGTATTAATCGCCGCCGTGTAGGCCCTCTGGCGATGGCCTCCTATGAGAGAGCCTTCGACGTCTTCGTGAACAGCGCGATCTTTGGTGACACCGAGTCGCCAGTTGGTGTCAGCCCGTCAATCTTCCTGGCGCAGAAGTCGAAACGAGTTGGTACTGGATCGATCGCGATCGAGCAGGATCTGACCGTCATTCCACACGATCCTCCACCTCTCCCGACGATCGATGACGAGACGACTCTCTCTGACTTTGTCTTACCCGAGGACGTCATCGAAGGAACCGAGCAGGCCGAGATAATGGAAGCAGAGGAGCTTCGTATCGATACGGCTCCTCCTCCAGTCGACAAGAGGAAGATTCAGCAGACGACGGTGATCTCTTCTCTTCCTCGGCCGACCTCCGATTCGATTCTACCTGAAGGCGCTCAGGTCGTCATGGCCTCTCAGACACTACTCAGGGCACTCGAGAAGGTTACGACGGGAACACCTCTCATTGCAACGCCAGAGTTTGCTGTTCCTCAATTGACTCGACCATCCGAGGTGGCTCCAGAAGGAACTGCCCCGATCGAGGACATCTTGAGCCTAGAGGACATCTCCGGTCTCGAACTTCTTCCATTGGAGACTCCAGAACGAGGACGCCCAGCCCCGCCTCCCTCGACCGAAGGACTCCTCTCCTTACTTCAGATCGTCCCGACAGAGGGTATTCAGATACCTACCGCGCCAGTCGCCTCTCTAGCTCCTCCAATCTCGCCAAGACGCCGGACCGTTGCACCCGAGGCGCTGGCTCCTCCCCTCTCTCCAACTCGCCGACCCGCTCCGCCAGTTGCTCCTCCTCCTCCTCCTCCATCTGTCGTGACACCAGCCCCTCCCCGTGCTGCCCCTGCTCCCGCACCAGGTCCTGCCTCTTTCCTGAACTTGCTGCCCGATCTTTCGGAGACAACTATTCCGTCGTCGGTTCAGGGAAATGTTCCTCGCGCTTCAATCTCTCAGTTCATTGCGCGACGTGGCACTCAGCAGCAGTCACCTCAGGCTCCTCAAGGTCCTCAGTAAAAAAGCTTCTCCCTCTCAAGGAGGCAGAAGATTAATCAGTCGAGCTCGAGTTAGTCTCGCTTGGAGAGCTTGATCTCGAAGACTCATCACGAATGAGGCGCATAATCTTAACGATGTCATCTGGTCGAGTAATCCCGATCTTACAAAGATCATCGACTTTGACTCGAGTGAGTGCCTTACCATCGAGCAGCTCCGTCCTGAAGATCCCAATCAGGTCAGAGAGTCCCGAGAGAGTCAACCAGACAGCAACATCCTCGATCGACCAGTTGATCAGACCCTTGGTGCGTAGATCTTCTCTCGATAGAGCAAACTCTTTGATGTCCGAGACACAGCGAAGAACATCTTTGATCTTATCCTTATCGTTGAGACCCATCATCCGGAGAGATTCGTCATCCAGTTGTACAAAGTTTGCGCCATTGATGTTCCAGCGCTTGAAGAACTGCTTGTCGAGGCCCTGCATCTCAACGAGTGTCAAGACTTCTTCGGTTCCCCAGAGGACGAAATATCGTAGATCACACGCAATCGAGGTGATCCGCTTTGGTGTCAGTGCCGCCTTGAGGAGTCGATCGAGTGATTCATCTTGTGGTCCCTTCAGGTGCGAGAGTTCGTCCAACAACGTCTCAGTGTACTGAGCGTACTTGACTCCACTCAACTCGACCGTGTAACAATAGGGTGACCCACGGCGTTTCATCAAAGCTCTCGCGACGATGTTACGTAATCTAGCATTCTGAGCCAGGATGAACTTGTCAGTCGGTTTGTCTGGAATGCAGGTGTCACCGATGCTGATTCGACTGAGCCCTTTGACAACTTCCTTGATTCGATCAGGAGTCGTTCCCTCACAGCACTCACCTTCGAGAAGGCGAGGCGCAAGGATTCGGAAGACGATGAAGGAACAGACGATTCCCTCACCCGTTACCACCTTCTTGTCTGCTTGTGTATTGATCGCTAGACAGACTTCAGAGCAGAAGTCGACGAGCGAGTCGGAGATGATCGAAGCAAGCTGATCCTCGAGTAGATCGATGCACTTGAGAAGGACTTTGTTCAACGACTTGGGATCGAAGAGGGAGAGAGGACCTGAACTTGGTTTCTTTGTCTTCCTCAGCTTCAGTTCTAGAGAGAACCGTCCGATCATCTTGATGATATAATCGAAGGAACCACCAAACTTCTGGAAGAAATCAGTGATGATCAAGTTCATCTTTCGATTCTCACGGAAGATCGAGCCCGCCCCTTGAACTTCAAGCTCGAACCGAAATCCACTCTTGATGAAGTGGTCGAGAGGACAGCCATAATGAAGGAGGAGTCGATAAGTTGCTTCGATAAGGGGGCCGTTTGAAGATTGGACAATCTGGTCTTGTAGAGACCTGTTCTTACTAATGTATCTGATGAGGGCTTCCATCCAATCTTTCTCGACAACTGATCGACCTTAAGTGATTTCAGCTTGTTTGTAGTTCTGGAATGTCGACCTTCCTTGATCTCTTACCTACGAGTCGGTCACCCAAGGAGAGCAGAACCGGGTCTTCAAGCCAGGAGATGTAGTCGCGGCAATCACGATCTATCTGAATCTCTATATCTTGACGACGAAACTGTCCTTTATTAACAACTCTTTCACGACTTATCAAGTCGCAAAAGTACTTCTTCTAAGAGATGGGCTCGAAATCAAGCCGTGAACAGAATTTCAGGAAACGGAATTCTGCCCACGCTTCACATGAATACAAGTCGATACGACGTCTTCTTCGACAAGCCGAGATCCGTGAAGAGATCGATGAGAAGACCGATCTTCTTCTCAGGACCTATCAGACCTTCCTGATGTTGATCGCTGACATTTCGAGCAGCGAACCAAGACGAGCGGTCTACGATCTACGGATCTTTACTGATGATGAACTAGCTCGACTTCGGGAGGTCGGAAAGATTTATATTCACATTCTCGAGAAGTATTGGCTCAGACACGAATCTGGGCTCTGATCGGAAGATGATCCGATCCATAAGTCGACAGGACAGCCTCGATTCGTAGTACTTCCGATTGGATGCTCCAGAGGTGACCGTTCGAATATCTTGATGTGACGCGATCGTCGACATCACCTGAAACCGGTTTCAGCTCTTCTACGAAGATATGATCGGTCGTCTCAGTCTGTTTGAATGGACGGGTCGGTTCGAAGTTACCAACCTTTCTAAGAGCATTGATCAGACCCTGACTCTCAAGAAGCTGTGCTGGAAAGGTTCCAGCAACGATCTGAGGCCCTGATTTGAACTTTCTTGTCGAGTCTCCATCAAGATCGACCGACCAGATCTCGATTGGTCTGTCCGTCCCGGAGGCGACGGCTGCTAGTCGAACAGCTCCATCGCGATCCTCAAAGTGAAGAGAATCGAAGCTTGATCTCCGAGCAAGGATAGCACAACCTGACGCTGAAATAAACCCATGGAACGAGGGGAGAACTCGAAGAATTCTTTTGAAGTCACCAGGAACGAATCCCTGAAGACAGATTAGATCGACTTCGACTCCGGCTGCAACCAGAAAGGAGGTGATCGTCTCCCTCCTAATGATCGGATCATAAGCGTCTGGATCTACCGTGGGCGGATATCGTTCTGTCTGGATCGATGCGTTGAAAGTAAGAAGTCGGAGAAGTGCGGTCATCTCCCTTTTAGGAAGGAGATGAAAAATCAGCGCGAGGTCGCGACCTCATCTTTCATTCAGAGACGACTGTCCCGTTTGGCTTCACAAGTAGACGGCTTGACTTCCCATTAGTTTTCGCCCCTTGTTTGAGATCACCCAAGGTAGTCGATCCATCCTTCTGATGATCTGACTTGTGGCTGTAATTGGCCCACCACCACCAGCCAGCCAGGACCAGAAGGATGACGATGATAGGAAGCCAATTCGTCGTTGTCGTCGATTTAGGAGTCGGTACTGTCGATGCATTCTGTCGGGCCCATTCGATGGCTTTCTTAAGATCTCCTTGCGGATCAGTTGATGACATTTTTAAATTCGAAGGGAAACTTTCAAGGCTGAAATTTATCCAGGTCTAGTAAAATGTCGCCAATCGATGTCATAGTCGGGATTGCCGTGGTAATCCTAGTTCTCCTACTTATGTTTCTTTCATATCGAGTAGGAAGGCAGGCTGGTGTAACCACGGCCTCCCAGCAGGATTTTAGACGGCCTGTCAACACGTTCCTCTATTACAAGGCTCCTGTTCCCATCAAAACTGAGCTGGCGAACGGCCTCCGAGTGATGGCGGCGAGAGGAATTCCAATTCCCGAGAATTTCGATGCTCGTCAGAGGTGGCCGGATGCAATCGGAGATCCTCTTGATCAAGGAACCTGCGGTAGCTGTTGGGCCTTTGCATCGGCCACTGCAATCACCGATCGATTCAGGATTGCTGAGCCGAATAATACCGAATTGAGACAGCGATTCAGTTACTGTCCCTTTGTTGATCCTCCTAGCTCCTATGTCGTCTTGAATGCCTTGTCTCCCTACGAGCTCATCAGCTGTGACATCTGCTCTCTCACTCAAGATATCACCCCAATCACCTCGGAATATGTTGCTGGTGCTGATGAGGAGTGTGATATGGGATGTGAGGGAGGATACATCAGTCACGTCCACAAATACATCGCTGAACATGGAATCACAAGTATGATCTGTACTCCTCCGACCTGTGATCCGAACGACCCGCCCGGCAACGACTGCGATTGTACTCGCGGACCCGAGTGTCGTATCTACAAACCGAGAAATGTCTATGGTATCTTCACCAACGAAGACAGCACAGAGACCAGGGTCAGAAAGATCAAGGAAGACATCTATTCCTATGGACCGGTCACGGCTGGTTTCACCGTCTACAACTCTTTCTATCAGTTCTTCGAGAGGAACCCGACTGGTATCTACACGACCGAAGCCCAACCACCAGGCGATCTTCCAATTGGTGGTCATGCTGTGGTCGTCATCGGATGGGGAGTCGATTCGTCGACTGGCGTCCAATACTGGCTCTGTCGGAACTCCTGGGGAATCAAGTGGGGTGATCAGGGCTACTTCAAGATTCAGTACGACTGGGGCGATTTCCTCGAGCCGATCTGGATGGGAGCCCGGATCTAATCAGAAAATTATTCCGATCCTAAAATGCATCTGGTCACGATCTTTCTGCTGGTCGCCATTGCTGTGGCGGCACTTGTTCTTTGGCTCTGGTATCGGTACCGTTCTGCTCCGGCCCCAGCTCCTCAACCTCGTCCTGTCCCACCAAGACGAAGGACGAGACTCCCGGCGAATCATGAGGTCGTCGGCGCGATCATTCCACCCGGAGCTGAACCAGCTCGATATGTGACCGGATCAGTGATCAACTTGGGAGATCCAAACATCGAATATCCAGTTGGTACCCTTCTTGTTCAAGAGGCTCCTCCTTCAGTCCAGGCCGAGCTCCTGACAAGAACTCCTCAGGGCGCATTTCAAGGAATCGAGGTTCCCGACACCTTCGATTGTCGTCAAAAGTGGCCCGGTCTGATCAGTGATGCCTATCATCAGGGTTCGTGTGGCAGTTGTTGGGCTTTTGCTTCGGGATTGGCAGTGAGTGACCGAATCCGAATTGCGAATCCTGACGATGTTGAGCTGAGGAAGCGGTTCATCTATCGACCCTTTGTCGATGGTCAGGATGTCCAGTATCCTGTCCTGAACAATCTGTCTCCCTATTATCTTGTCAGCTGTGACACGTGCGGTAAGACCTTCAGTACCTTCCCTCAGGCGACCGAGTATGTCACCGGAGCCGATCGTCAGTGTAACAATGGATGTGAAGGTGGTTATCTTCAGCTCGTCTACAACTTCATATTGACATCAGGACTTCCAACTCTCCTTTCGGCACCGACTTCTTGCGATCCGACTGTTCAGGACTGTCCCTGTACATCAGCTCCGAATGCCAAGATCTACAAGCCAAAGCGAGTCTACTCCTTGGTCGCTCCAGGTGAATCGAAGGATCTCCGACGGCGCAGGATCATGGAGGACGTCTTCCTGAAGGGTCCAGTCTCGACCGGTTTTAAGGTCTACCAGTCGTTCTATGACTACTTCGCTCAAAACCCGACGGGTGTCTACAGCAATCTGGTTCGTCCACAGAACGATCGCCCCATTGGTGGTCATGCTGTCGATATTGTTGGATGGGGCATGGACTCGAATGGCACCTTCTACTGGATCATGAGAAACTCTTGGGGTATCGCCTGGGGTGACCAGGGCTACTTCAAGATCCAGTACGACTTTGAGGGAATCCTCGAGAACGTCATGGCGTGCGAGGCCTAAACTTCTTCCTGATGAATCAGGAAGAAACTATAACCGACTCCACTTGTTCGCATAGACACAGAAGGGAACTTCTGTCTTCCGATTCGAGACCAGAGTGTACTCTTGGATCTCGACGATGTCTCCCTCAGTGGCGGGACTCGATCGGAGTCTGGTCACCATCTCCTCGAACAAAGGCACCGAAGGAAGCCTGCGAAACAAGATGCTCTTCCTTGCCAAACAGGCCGGTGATCTCTTCATCAGCCTTGAAGCGCTCGAGGAGATACTGTTTCAGATTGAAGGTGAGGGGGGAATCGAACACTGGCCTCGAGATATCGCTCGAGAACCTCAGGTGCTAGTTGATCTCCAGAAACCAGCCTGTCTCTCTCTTTTGTGGAAATTTTACTTACGTCTATTCGTCAAGCCGGTCTCTCCCTTCGCCCTCGGCCTGGGACGATTGCGATCGTCGTCTTGGTGTTGCTGGTGTCCCGATTCCTCCTGTCTTCTTCGGTGGAGATGAACCCTCACCTGGCTCTGGTCTGTGCGACGTTCAGCTTTACGCCGTCAGCGCGAACGAGAAGAAGCATTAAGCGTGCATCCGATTCCTCGAGTAATAAACTCGAAGAATCTACCAACAAGACGGCCTCGATTCGAACATCAAGTTGAGTCCTCCTCTTCCCGAACCCGAGCTCGAAACTTCTCTGAGGAGAGACCCAGAAACGCCTATCGGGATCAGTCTCGCGTAGGCTAGAAGAGCCGATTTTACGAGAGAACGATCTAGATTCCGGTCGTCCAAAAAAGGATCCTCGAATAAACTTCTCCATCCCCAATCCAGAAGATTCTTTCTCCAGAAGAATGGCAGTTCCAGTCTCGGCAGACGAGTACCAGCAGCTGACTCAAGTTCAGCATGTTCTTCTTCGACCGGGAATGTACCTCGGCTCGGTCGATCGAGTTGAGAGAAGTGCAAACTGTTTCGATTTCGCGACGAAGCAGATCCGCCAGAAGCAAGTTCTTCATTCAAAGGCTCAGGAGCAGACCTTCAAGGAGATCTTAGGTAATGCTGGCGACAATGTCCTACGAAGCCGAAAGGCCGGGATCGATCCGGGGCAGATCGAAATCTCAATGACTCCTGAGTGGATCACTGTCAAGAACTATGGTCGCCACATCGCCGTCGGTGTCAACAGTCAGACGGGGAAGTGGGCTCCCGAGATGATCTTCGGCAGCCTACTCTCAGGCAGTAACTTCGATGACAACGAAGATCGTCTCTACATCGGACAGAATGGTATCGGAGCCAAGGCGACGAACATCTTCTCGCGCGCCTTCAAGATTCGATGCGCCGATCCAGTCAATGGCCTCCTTTACGAGCAACTCTGGGAGCACAACATGTCCGTTCGTCATGAGCCGACGATCACTCAGTATTCTGGCCCCGGCTTCACTGAGGTGAGCTACTCGCTTGACTTTGCTCGCTTTGGCGTCCAGTCGTTTGACCAGGAGGCCCTTGAGATCTACGGAGCTCACGCTGCCAGTCTCTCCTACGTCTGTCAGATCCCCGTCTTCTTCAATGGGGAGCAGTTCCGAATCGCGAGTCTTGTCGACTATGCTGGGATGTTCTTCCCGATCAGCAAGGCGAGTTCGATCTGCTACCAGGACCCGGCCGGTACCTACGATCTCTGTATAATCGACACTCCCGATGCCGGTATCAGCGTCTCCTTTGTCAACGGAATGATCACGGAGGGAGGAGGTGTCCACGTCGATGCCGCCTACAAGGTCGTGATCTCAGGTATCATCGAGTTCATGGGCAAGGCGATCGAAGGGGTCAACTTGACCAAGAGAGATGTGGTCAACCATGTCTCCGTCTTCATCTCCTGTCGACTGAACAAGCCTCAGTTTGAAGCGCAGGTCAAGGACCAGCTGAAGCGACCCGCTCCAAAGATCGAGTTGCCGGACAAGCTCCTCGAAGGTATTCGTCGTTGGCAACTCATCGAGATTCTCTACAGGGAAATCGAGCGCAAGCAGACGACCAAGCTGACGAAGAAAATCGGTGGAGGAAAGAAGCGAGGCAACTGGGGCAAGGCCTCACCAGCCAACGCAGCCGGTACGAAGGACTCTCATCTCTGCACCTACATCCTGTGTGAGGGTGACTCAGCCGATGCCTATCGACTCAAGTTCATCAGCCACGTTCCGAACGGAATGGGTCGTGAGTACTACGGAAGTCAGCCGCTTCGTGGTAAGCTTCCGAACACGCTCAACGCTGACTTCATTCAGATCCTCGACAATGAGGAGCTCATGGCGATTTGTCGCAACATCAACATCAAACCCGACACGGACTATTCCGACCCGGCCAACTTCAAGAAGCTGCACTATGGTCGTATCCTCGTCTTACCCGACCCCGACAATGACGGGAAGCACGTACTTGGTCTGATCCTCCTCTTCTTCATGACCAAGTTTCCCTCGTTGGTTGCGCGTGGTTTCATCAACTTCCTCCGGATCCCGACTGTGCGTTGCGTCATCGCTGGGACAGAGCACAGCTTCTACAGCGTGGCTGCGTTTAAGCGCGCGCTTGCCTCACTGCCTCCGGGGACTCCGGTCGGTAAGCCCGAGTACTTCAAGGGCCTCGGTACTTCGAAGGACGAGCACATCAAGAAGGACTTCGAGAACCCTCGGATCGTGACCTTTGTGATGGACGAGAAGGCGATCGAACGAACTCTCCTCGCCTTCCACAAGACTCAGGCTGCTCAGAGGAAGCAGTGGATCTCCGACTGGGTCAACCGGGAGGTGATCGAGGTTGAGAACTTTCAGCAGCTTCCAATCAGTGTCTTCATTGATCACGAGCTCATCGACTATTCGATCGAGAACGTGATTCGCTCGATCCCGGAGGCAATCGATGGAATGAAGGAATCTCAAAGGAAGGCCCTTTTCGCTGCTTTGAAGTGTCTTCGTGGTAAGACGAAGGAGATGGTGGTCGAACGAATTGCTAACCATGCTGCTGAGATCACTAATTACAAACACGGTGCGGGGTGTCTCGCTGAGACGATCATGATGATGACACGAAACTTTGTTGGATCGAATAATCTTCCTTATTTCTCTCCGCATGGACAGTTCGGAACACGTGAGAAAGGCGGAGCTGACGCCCCGAATCCTCGCTATCCCAAGATTGGCCTTCAGTACTGGACCGACCTGGTCTTCCGGCCTGAGGACAAACGTCTTGAGAAGTTGATCGAGGATGAGGGAGAGAAGCAAGAATGCGAGAACTTCTATCCGACCCTACCATTACATGTGATCAATGGTGAGAGAGGCATTGCCACGGGTTGGTCGACGAACATTCCGCCACACAATCCTGCTGACGTCGCCTTTTGGCTTCAAGAGCGAATCATGATGGATCTCGACCCTGAGGGAGGCCATCGAGTCCCAACACTTAAACCTTGGTTCAAAGGCTTCACTGGTGTGGTCAAGATGAAACCGGGTGGCTTCACTACAGAGGGTCGACTTTATCCTCAAGGAGATGGTACCTGGGTCGTGGATGAACTCCCAATTGGCTTCTGGACTCATGACTTCGAACAGATGCTCATTGAAATGCGCGATCGAGATAAGCCTCTCATCGACGACTACAAGACCTACTCGACCGATACTCAGGTCAAGTTTGTGATTTACGGATACAAGGACGGTACCCCGACCCTGAAGAAGCTCAAGCTGATCTCGAAGCACAGCTACAAGAACATGACCGTCCTCTATCGGACTGCTGACCGCGGAATTCAACCGAGGACCTACAGCGATCTGAATGAGCTCCTCGAGGATTTCTACAAGCTCCGAGTAGCCAAGTACTATGAACGAAAGGCTCTTGAGCTTGCTGAGATCGAAGCCGAGATCCGCGAGCTCTCGGAGCGAGCTCGCTACATTCATCTCGTCGCTGTCACGAAGGAGCTCGAGGTCCGAGATCGTCCCGAGGAAGACATCTTGGCCGACATGGACCGTCTCAAGCTCGAACACAAGTGGCTCGATTTGGTCAAGGATCGTGAAAAGAACAAGAACCAGATCCTCAAGCTTCAGGCCAAGATTCAGGAGAAGGTGGCCGCGAAGCAGCAGCTCGAGGCAACTCGTCCCGAGTCGATCTACTATCGAGAACTGGAGGAGTTTATCGTGAGTTATTGCCGTCACGAAGGTGTCCAGAGAAGCAGCCATGACACGATCAACCCTCCTCTGACGCTTGCTCGCTCCTGAACTCGACGATTATTGATCCGTCTGGATCGATCATCTCAGAACTGATTACTCTTTCCAGTGAGCTTGAGTTGAAAAGATGGAGCTCACCCTCGAGTACGTCTGGATCGGTGGTGAGGACACTCACAACGACCTTCGATCGAAGACCCGCACCATCACGATCGAGCCGATCAAGGACATCACTTCATTAACCTTCGACCAGTTGAACTCACGCCTCGACGGAAAGATCCCTGACTGGAACTTCGATGGATCAAGTACTGGCCAGGCCTCTTCAGAGTCGGACACTGAGGTCATCTTGAAACCTTGTTGTCTTTGTCTCGATCCCTTCAGGAAGGGGAGTCATAATCCAAGTCTGATCGTTCTTTGCGATTGCTATGTCATGTCGTCCGGGAAGCTCATCCCACACCCGTCGAACACTCGGGTTCAAGCCGCCGAGATCTTTCGCCAGTTGGAAAAGGAACATCCTTGGTTCGGACTCGAACAGGAGTACGTTCTCGAGACTTCGACGGGACGACCTGTCGGGTGGCCCCGGTTTACTGATCCAGAACCTCAGGGCAAGTACTACTGTGGAAATGGATTCGGGAAGATGTTTGCCCGACCAGTCATCGAAGAGCACTATCAGGCCTGTCTCTATTCTGGCCTGAGTATCTCTGGCTACAATGCCGAAGCGATGCCCGGTCAGTATGAGTTCCAGATCGGTCCAGTTGAAGGGATCCGGGCTGCCGATCAACTCATCATCGCGCGATACATCCTGGCGCGAGTTGCTGAGATTCATGGTCTCTCGGTGAACTACTCACCAAAGCCGATGAAGGGCAACTGGAACGGAAGTGGTCTTCATCACAACTACAGTACGGAAAAGATGAGAGCAGAGGGGGGATTCTCTGAGATCATGTCGGCAGTCCTCCTCCTCGAGAAGAAGCACAAAGAACATCTGATGGTCTATGGAACTAACAATGAACTTCGTTTGACCGGGAGTCATGAAACCTCGAGCGTGGAGAGATTTTCGTACGGAGTCGGAACCCGCAATACCTCAGTCCGGATTCCAAACACGGTCAAGCGGGATGGTTGCGGCTACCTTGAAGACAGAAGGTGTGGAGCCAATGCCGATCCGTATCTGTCGACAAGCATTTTGGCACAGACTTGTGCTGGCAAGTAATTTCAACCATCGGTTGAAATTTAGACGACCTGAACTGAAACGAGAAGCGAGGATAAATATTTTCATTCTCTGCGTATTCACCTCACTACGATGGACTTGATTTGAGCGGCAACTCTTCTCAGTGACGAGGACTACCTCCCGACTTGCTGTCTCTTTTATTCTGTTCTTCATCCTCTCTCCTTTCCAGTGATTATCCTGGCACTCTTGGTAAAAAACCCTTCTCCGATCGAATGATCGCAGAATCTCTCTCTCTCTCTCTCTCTCTCTCTCTCTCTCTCTCTCTCTCTCTCTCTCTCTAAAGAGTTTCATATAGACGAGCCAGATCAGAGGCGTCGAGAATGTTATCATCGCAAGGTAGCGGTCTCCCGACTTCGCACGCATGATCGTTCCAGGAGCCTGGCCCTCTTCTTGCCGATTTCTGATCATTGCATGACAAGATACTCGTCAGCTTTCTCTCTCACATGACCTCTGACGAATCGTGGATAGTCGTAGTTGGCCAGCATCTGATCGACGATCGGGCAATGGACCGGTTCGACCTTCAACTGTCCCAGGTTGATGAGAAGACCAGCAAAGAACCACTCATATGTGTTCGTCTTCTTATCGAAGATGCAGACGCGTTCGTACTCTTCCTTCTGATAGAAGGTCAGATTGTAATAGTCGATCGGAAGGAGGTTGTTCAGAATAGCATCGTCCTGAAGAAGTCCGAATCGATCAAGACAGTAGCCGATCAAAAGAGAGCAGATGTTCCATCTCTTGTTCTCGTAGCCGGTACTTGGCGCGATCCCGGCAACTCGAAAGAAGGCAGCGATCGCGATGTAGATGCTATGTGCGAAGCTCCTCTTCTCCATTGCGAGGTAATCTCGAAAGACCTCATAGGCGTACTGATCCGAGATGTCCCGACCAGAAGTTCTTCTGATCTGGTAGAGAGAGGCTCCGTTTGGTCGATGCCAGACGTGTCCAATCACCTCTTCGATCGGAAAAAGACTGTCGACCAGAAAGGTGACGTAAGTTCGACTCGGACTGGGGCCACAGGCCGAGAATTCTTTAAGTCGTTCTCCAATCAAGACAACACCCGAGTGAAAGCCCTCCAACATGATCGTATTCTCACCCAGGATGTCATAATGGTTAGTCGACCGCCAAACAAGGATGTCTCCTGTCCTTAGATTCATTTCCCAAAGTCTAAAAAAAAATTCGCAGGCAGTCCCTTTCGAACTCTCCTCAGTTCCTTTAGAAAATCGACTCGAGAAAGGTCCGTCTGACATGTTTCGGTATCCCCCTAAGCAATGCGCCCCTCCTACATTGTTCTAACTCAGACTTCCGGTCCAGTTCAGGTTCCTCGCCCTTCCTCTGGAGAGAGCTTTCCTGTCCAGGCTCAGGGCCAGAGGACGCCGTCTCCCGCTTCTTCTCCCTCATCTCCCAGTGGTGGCGCCCAACCTACTCCTCAGAAGACTAGTCTTGGAGGAAATGGACAGTCGAATCCCTCTCCTGACCAACTCGGATACTCTCAACCAACAAACCCCACGATGGCCACGGTCAGCCTTCAGATTCAGGATCGCCAGGTCTCCCACTTCCGCCGCGTGCTTGAGATTCTGGCAAACTTCTACTTCTACATCGACGGCTCCGAGATGCGAACTGGTAAGACCTATATTGCCGGCGGAGTCGCCCTCCACATGAAGCTGCCCGTCATCGTCTTCTGTCCGAACCGAGTCCGACCCGTCTGGATCGACTTCCTGACCAAGCATGGTATTCCTGGTATCAACTTACCAGAGACTGGCTGCGTGATGTCCTACGACTGCCTTCGCTCTCGTAAGGGTCACCAGCCTCGTCACGGTCTCCTCGAGCGCCTCGACGGTCCAGAGGGAGTGACCTTCACTCCGACTACCCTCCTTATCCAGCTTCTCCAGGCCGGAATCTTCGTCATCTTCGACGAGTGCCAGAAGCTCAAGAATACGAGCGACCAATACAGGGCGGCGAAGGCTCTGATGTCACAAGTCTACACCGTCGGTGGACGCTCTCGTGTCGGCTTCCTCTCGGGTACGACCATGGACAAGCCAGAGCACGCGATCAACTTCCTCCGAATGGTCCGCTTCATCGAGCAACGCAACCTCTACTCGAAGATCCATGGAGAGACTCGCTTGGAGGGAGTGGCCGATCTCCACAACTGGGCCAACCGGGTGAACTCTGCTGCGACTGCACGGTACATTGCCTCTCACCAGTTCAAGTCGACGAAGGCTGGCTCGGTCGAGTACGTCTTCGACCTCTTCACGCAAGTGATCAAGCCCAGCGTGATGTCGATCATGCCCAGTCTCCAGACTCCGAAGGACATCAAGAACGGCTACTACGCTCTCGACCCGGCTGACGAACAGGAGTACCGCAGGGCTGTCTCTGCCCTCGCTGATGCTGTCCGCTATAACCACCGTGAGGGTACAGTGAACATGAAGGACAATATGGGTGCGATCACCACGGCCCTTGAGCGCATTCAGGTGGCCAAGTACAAGATGGTCGCCCGCCTCGTCCGCCGGGATCTGACTACTCCGATGATTGTCGAGGGCGTCGAGTACTACCCGAAGGTGATCGTCTTCTGTGACTATTATAAGGCAATCGACCTGCTCCTGCAGGAGCTCGTTCAGTTCGGTCCGGTCGAATTTACTGGTCGAATCCCGGACGCCCAGGGTCAGGCCAACCTCGCTGCCTTCAACGAACCGAATCTACGATGCCGCCTCATCGTCGGCAATCCGCTCGTTGGCGGTCTCGGTATCAGCATGCGGGATACAGACGGCCGCTTCCCTCGCAAGGTCTACATCATGCCAGGTTACCGTGTAATGGACCTCCACCAGACGGCTCATCGTCCTTACCCGGATACCGGGCCAGTCACCTCGACGGTTCGCTTCGTCTATGGACTCTCCGGCGCTCGTGAGAACTCCATCCTGAACGCCTGCGCTCGCAAGGGTGAGGTGATGAAGAAGCTGCACGAGGAGCAGGGGGTCAAGTTCCCGAATGAGTACGAGAGTGAGTACGAGCGCCAGGTCGACGGCCTCGATTGGGAGGACCGAGAGGAGCTCGGCTCTGCGTACGCAGAGTCTGTCGTCTCCTATCCAACCGAGGATGATCGGCTGCCGACTCCATGATTGAGGAGGCGATGCGAGCGATGCAGGGCGTGAGTCTCGGCTCCTTCTAAAAAAAAAGTCTCCAGGTTTTCGATGCCAAGGGCATCAAAGACCTTACAGATCGACTTCGACTCCACTACTTGGATCGACCAATCGAGAAAGAAGTCGATTCACGTCTCGTCGAGTCGGCCTCCAGAGGATGTAGATGAGAAGGAGAAGAAGTAAGTCGAGCCAGAGGTTCATCTTTCCTCGGAATCCTGAACGATCCGAATCTCAGTTTCAGTTGGCTTAATTTTTTCTTCCTTCTACTAAACATGGGCAAGGTTCTGGTGACAGTCAACCCGAAACCGGAGCTCTTCTCGGAGATCGACTTTCGCCAACCCGAGTGGTCATCGCTCCTACCACAAAACCTCTCCAACTTCAAGATGGAGGAGCTCCGACGACCGTGTGAAGTCTATCCCGATGGAATCTTTCCAGGGGCGGAGCGGTATCGAGACAACAAACAGATCTCCAAGATACGAAAGTTTCAGAACTATGTCGAATTCTGTAAGGTCGTCGCTGATGAAGTCGTTCCTCTTGGCGGTCAGCTCTTCTTGACCTCTAAGTTTTATGATCGACGAAAAGAGGGCTGGAGTTCCGATGTGACAAAGAAGAAAGAAGGTGAAGTTGTCGCCTACTGTCTCAACGGCGATCTCTACTGTGCTGCCGACAAACCTCAGGCTGATCAGATCTTCTATGGTGTCGTCTACGAGTCTCTCGTCTCGAAGGATCCGGCTTTCATGAAGCTCCGACAGTCTCTTCTGGACGGTGTCTGTCTCGAGCTGACCGGAGCCGATGATGAGTTCCTCAATCGAATGAAGACGGTCCTATTGAAAGGTCTCGAATCGGGCTCCTCTTAAAAATCCCAGGTAGATAGAGCAACTCCAATACTCAGGTAAACATCACGAAGGAGAAACCCACCTGATCCGAGTCCTTGTCAAGATAAGCGTGACGAGCATCTTTGGTCTCCCTGCGGAGAGCAAAGCAAGAGTCTATTCGTCCGAGTTACTGATCGTAACAAGACAACCATTACGTCGGTGGAACTGGAAAGTAACCTTCTGGGTGTATCGGACGGCGTAGTCCTGTAGCACGGAGATTGCGATCTCCTCACCCAACTCGAGACCGGCTCCATCAGATCGGTAATGGATTCCAGCAACACAACGGAAGAGGGACATATTCGAGGCCAGCTTGTCAAGTTCGTCACCGACTCGAAGCTTCTGACCAAGAGGGATCAGTTCCGACCCGTCCTCATTCGGTACGAAGCCATCGAATGTAAAGTCCTCATCATAGAAGGCTTTCAGAACGGTCGTGACAACTCCAGCGCAGACAGCATGTCCTGATGGGTAGGATGGATGAGCTGGCGCGCCTTCCGGATATACCTGAGGAAGGAGTCGACTCCCAAACTTCTCCTGGATCCTAGATCGAAGTAGATCGGGATGAGGTTGAGGTAGATCCTCATGATGATGGAGCCGTTCTACGATGAGACCAAGCTCTTCTGGCCGTAGTTGGAAGATTGGCCATTTGTGGTACCAACACGACATCATTGCTATTCTAGTTGCTCCTGTCATCACATCGTAGAGATCAACAAATGGTTTCTCTTGAACTGCATCGTCGTGACAGAACCCATTCTCCAAACGGACTGCCATTTGAGTCGATTCAAGATTAAAGCAGTGGCTTGACCACACTGTAGCGTGTCGTCGACATGAATGAAGCTAGCTCCATCTCGTGGAGTGATGATGTATCTGGCGGGCCCTTTCTCAAGAGGACACTCCTTCACGGTACCGTTCTGAACGCTCAGAGCCAGCTCCATCTTCGTCATGTAGTCGACCCCAGGGAGATAAGTTCGATACTTCTGAGTGATTTCGAGAAGACCATTCGAATAAGGAAGGTAGAGAAACTGGGAGACATAAGGACCAGTCAGGTCAGCAACTGTCTTTCCACGGAAGAGGAAGTCGGGTCGTGTTTGAGGTAACCCGAGATCTTCAAGAACCTCGGCAACGAGTGGAGAAAGGAACATCTCGGAGGAGTGCCATCGCATACAGTTCCGTCATTTCAGCAGATTCGTACTTGGGAGGTAGATGGACCTCAGTGCTCGACTTATATGGTCCAATCAGATCCCAGCTGTAGACGACCGATGGATTGATCAGCCTCATTGTTCCGGGATATTTGATCGTCTCGAGGTAGCATTGACACTTACGGACTCCTGCTAACATCTTCATGACTTCCTCCTTGTCGGCCTGTCCATCCGAATCATGCTTGAGAGACTTGGTGAAGCAAGCCGTAAAATTAGGAACCCTCATGATGTCACTGTTTCGATCGATATAGGGACAGCTACATTGATGACGTTTGACTAGAGCAACACGAAGACCATATTATTCTTCTCGATTCGCCTTGACCTTCGCAGAGACGCTGCTAGACTTTGGTTTCATCTTTCCTCAAGACCAGTCCGGACTTAAAAACCTGACCGACACGAGCTGAGCATAAGAGTTCACTCATCCATAAAAACTCTCTTGCGATGTCGGTGAGTCAGAAAGTGATCGCACGTGCTATCAAGGACGATCCTTGGCTGGTCTCAGCACGTCCTCCTAAGGAGATGTACGCCCCCAGATCCTTCCGCTGTAAGAAGATTGTCAAGAGATCGATTCCGGTTGAGGCCACAGTCACCGCAAAGGAGGCTCGTGAGCACGGAGTCGAGCTGGAACCGGGGATCCCCGATGATCAGATGGTCGTGGTCGAAGTTCCTCAAGAGATCGAAGAGGAGCAGACCTGGTGGGAGACTCGACTCTGTTTCAATGGGCGTCTCGTCCGAGATAGCAGCAACTCCGAGAGATCCATTGCGATTCCTCAGAGAGCCCATCGACAAAAGATGCGTGAGGAGATCGCAGCTGCGATCGAATCGCCTCTCAGTTTCGTTCACTACGAGAAGTTGGTCGACTTGATTGATCAAGAGATCGACCATTGGAGGTCGACGAACATGAATGGCCGCGTTCAACGACCTATCGTTCTCGTTCTACTCGGCCTTTATGAACCCGAGGACGAGAAGGACTCGGACGTGAATGATCGAATTTATTCCAGGAACGTCTACTTCATCAAGGAGTACTCTTCCTCGAGGCTACTTCTGGTCAGCCCAAGGAACGAGGAGGTCGAGGTCGAATTGGAACCTGGAGTCCTCGATCTCTGTTACAGCCACAACTTCATTCTGTTTGTTCCATCGAACGTTCATTTCTACGATCTCGACGGCGAGATGTTAGTCTAAGGAGAATTCCATCTTGAACGACCCCAGGTCGCTCGAGACATTTATACCGCTCCTTTCAAGAGGTAGCTTGTTGCAATGACTGACTGGTACCCTCTCCAGCTTCTATTTGATATTCAAGATCTTTGATTCATGGCCATACGAGACGAACAATGCAAAAGGTCATCCTGATCCCAAGACCGTCTGAAGCTTGATCGATGAAGATTCTCCCCAGGACTAAAAGGACGAACAATGCAAAAGGTCGCAGTTATCACATGCTTTTCCTATTTGGGGAACAAGAAATACGTATTTAATCCTGAGTACCTTCGTTCGGACCTTCGCAGGATCATTTCGTTCTCTCACAACAAAGCCGGATGTCCTCTCGATCGAATCTATGTTCTGACCGATCTACAGCCCTCCGAACAGATCCGAAGGGAGATCTTAGATGACTTCCAGGCTGAGGTCAAGATCTATCTAGAGGAACTCCGGATTCCACGAGCTATTCTCAGTAAGGCTCTCAAGTTCAGTCAGAGTCACGAGAATCGACCACTCGAGTGGCTCCGGAGTCTTTCACGAAGGATTGAGCCCAAGCGACCTGAACATCTCTATCGACGACTCCTTCGACAAATTCTCCCAGTGATCCGAAGTGGAAGCGTGGTCGAGTTCGCGAGTCTCTTTACAAACTTGACCATCATCTCGGGTGAGGTCGAATATCGGAGAGCAATCGCCTCGATCTTCCGACTACCAATGACACATCTCTTCTTCTATTACACCGGGCATGGAATTCGAATTCAGTCAGCGAACTATCGGCAGGATGTCTGCTTGATCATTCCACGATCCGGACAGATCGACCTTCAACCAAGGGAGACGATCCAAGCTCTCTTTCGGCAGATCCTCGGTCGTGTCAGTTCATTCATCGTCTTTGACTGTTGTCACGCTGAAACTCTAATCGATCTTCCACACAAGCTGACCTTCACTCCTCTGGCAAGAAGATCGCTTCCCCAGTCAGGAGTCGACCAAGATCGTAAGAATGAGGTGATCTATCTTTCGAGCACTCTCCACAACCAGACCTGTGGCTTCTATACTTCCGGAAAGGAGTATGGTAGTCTCTACACCTACTACCTGATCAAGTTCCTCAAGTCGACACACGGAGCCAGCCTCTCACAACTTCAACATGAAGTTGAGGAGAGGATTCGACAGTATCGAGAAAGACAAATGAAGCCTCCACAGAACATGCTCATCGGACTCTCTCATCGGGAGATTCGACAGCTTCCAAGTTGGCTCTTTGAGCGGTCGGAGCCCGGATTCGACCTCATTGAGGCATAAGATTTCTCTGTCGAGCAGAGAATTCAACAGAATCTACTGAAAGTTGGGAAGGCCACCCTGTGATCGAACCATCGACTGAAGCTGAAGTTGAGCAGGTGTCATGGGAATGAAGCCGAGATCAGGGGAGTTCTGAGGAGTCCTCGTCATCGACTTCTGGAGATCCTGGATGCGCTGAGTCAAGGCCTGCAGGTGGTACTGACTACCGGCTCCCAATTTCGAGAGGTAGTAGGACTGCTCCCGGTAGAAGTGGTCGATGAGGTCGGGAGGAAGCGAGCCAAGAACTCGGCTCGACGACCGGAGCTGATAGAGCTGGCGGAGGATCTCAAGGTAAGCGACGGTCTCCTGAACGGCTCGATCGGTCAGCTGCTGGACCGCGGTGATAGGCTGACCTCCATTCATCGAGTGATCGATCAGAGCAAGCGCCTCGTGATGAAGCTTGTCGAAGTTCTTCGCCGCCTCCCTGGCGGCCTTGATCAAGTTACTCTCGCTCTTGATGACGGCGAGGTGACCGACGATGTCGTTCAGCCAGAGCTTATGAACATCGAGGACCGTTCCGGTGGGATGTCGGCGAGGATCATTTTGGCTCGCATCGAGTATAGTCAGATACTCAAAAGGCCTCGTTGAGCATGTCTGAGATAGTGGTCGGATGAGCAGCGATCTTGACCTGCCCGTTGTCCTCACGGCGAAGAATCTCTTGCTTCAGAGCAATGAGCTCAGTGAGAAACCAAGAACTTGAAGAGGGTCTTGGTTCGCCATGCTGAGCTCATGAATCTTCTGGTGGAGCTCGACTTCCGCTCGGCGAGGCGCTCATCAAGCACCTTCAGGTGATCATTCATCACACGCAGCCAGACGGCGTTCTCAAAGTTCAGATCGACCGACATTCGTTGTTTGAGCGAAAGATCTATTATATTGAATTTTCGATCCACGGATCGAGAATTCGTTCTTCAGGCCATCGCGACCGACGCTCCTATAGGGACGACAATGGGAACCATCGACTCGGGTGATGTCAGTTCCCACGTATGTAGATCACCGTCCTGATGGTGGATGATCTTCCCTTCACTCGCCATCCTGTAGAGGATTGCGCTGATGGGAAGTCTATAGGTAATTCTCCCAAGAATCTTCTTGGCAATCGAGAGGGTGTCCAGTGGTCCATCCCTCAAGCAGTTTAGGACTTTTCGATCAATAATCTCGTGCCTCGAGTCACCACGACCCTGCTCGTAGGGAGGCAGAACCTGCTTGGACAAGCCCTCGTTGGAGTGAAGATAGAACCCAGTCTTGATCGTCATTATCTCCGGCTGGAGACCTGGTGGCGGTAACAGCTTCGAAACCTCCTCATACCATTCAAGGAGAGCTTGCCCGTAGACAATGCGTTGTAATGATAGAGCTTCGCAGATCGTTTCCGGTGTTGGCCGGGTCTGCTTCGAGATACTCCCTGCAAGGAACATTTCGTACAAGGTAAATAAGTTTTCGTGTCTCAGCTTTCACAAAGCGATCACTTAAAAGTAGACTAAGAAGGAGTCTTATTCGATCTCATACCGCCTGAAGAAGACCAATTTTCTAAGATAAGCGCTCTTGCAGCTGTTGACGACGAGATTGAGGAGAAGATTTCAGAGGCCGTCGTCACCGAAAGAAGAAGTCGAAGCGCTCGAAGAAGGATCTTCCAGTAGTCAGCATCGAAGAGAAGCTTCCCGCCAAGGAGGAGAAGAAGAAGGCTCCGATGGCTGCGACTCCAGTCCGGAAGTACTGGCCTCTCGAGTTCTTCCTTCTCGAGATGGCGAAGGACGAAGATATTATCACCTGGATCATGAACCAGGGCTCGATTCTGCGAGCCGTCTTCGAGGTGGGATCTTGGAGGATGACAGACGACTCGGAAGGCCAGACCGTCACGGTGAACGGGTGCGAATGTAACTTCCGCTCCGGTAACTCAAGCTTCTTCGTCAGTTGTAAGAAGGCGACGAACACTGAAATTCTCCGTGACAAGGATCGAAAGGCTCGTGCAGCCTGTCTTCACCTCCCGGACGGAACCGTGGTGATCTTCCTCCGCAACGGAGGCCACATCTCGGCTTACGAGTTTAACTTCGAGGAGTCGGTGAGCTGGGACGTTCTTTCCAGCTCAAATAAAAAAGTTACCAGCCCGTACCTTCTAGGTACTAGCTGATTCAAGGTGTCTGAGTGACGTAGCATTCTTCCTAGTTCACTTCAACTCACCGTGGGCGGTAGGTACAATTTTCCTATACCCAGAGACTTTCATCTTATCTATTGGTTGGACGTCCCGGGCGCCCCCTCGAGACATTGAATCAGAAACGAAAAATTCCGCTCGGAAGAAAATGGCAAAACCCGGTCCCCCTGTCTTCGATTTTGACCGGCTTAAGCCGGTCACTATGACCGTCATTGTCTCCTATAACGTCGTGGAGCTTAATCTACCCGCGATCTTCACCTTCTTGCCAGTGACCGAGCAGGTTCTTCCGCGCCACCTGAACATCCAGAAGAAGCAGGGTAAGATTCGTCTTCCTCCTGAACTGAATCGTCCTGGGGAGATCTTGTCGATGCGCTATGATAAACAAGCACGCGGAATTATCAGGTCGGAGACGGCCCGAAGCTTCTCTCATTCGATCATCATTGATATGGGAACCTCTGAGCGGATCATCTCCGTCAAGTTCTCACGAACGCTTGAGTTCACCGGACCGACCTCCATTGACATTGCGAGGGAGGCAGCTGAGAGTCTGCTTCGTCACATGAAGCAATGTCAGGACGATCTCAACTTCATTCGTGCTCATCGAGATCGCGCACTTGCTCTCAAGGATGTCTTCCTCTATGGCTCGAGACTTCACGAGAGTTTCGACGAGGTGGACAAGAGAATCTGGGGGATCTTTCAGAAGCAGACTCGAGGATATCCGGCCGACCGAGTCGACATGTTCCTCTCGTTCATGATCGATTTCGATCGACCTCTCTATACGGGTACTCTGGAGTTGGGTGAGTTCGAGTGCGAGATGGCGAACATTCTCTTCAACTTGGGTTACTCGATCGATCAAGTCACGTTCGCACAGATCATGAATCGGGCACCCTTCCGGTGTGGCTTCAACAACTACAAGAGCGCTTCTGCTGTGGTCGTCTACTACGACTACATCAAGTACGACCGCAACACTGGACAACCCAAGCCAGCCAAGCACACGATCCGTGTCAATCGAAGCGGTCACGTTCGTCACTCTGGTCCGAATCTCCAAGCAATGAAGGAGGTCTATCATGCCTTCATGCAGAGAGTCCTTCAGCACTACAATGAGATTCAGTCCGTCGAGACCTCGAAGCAGTTTCTCCGGATCGTTGGACCATCGAGAGCCTTCTCCGTTTCAGAGTGGAGAGCTCTCATCAAGAATGAGGAGGAGCTCCGCGACAAGATTCTTCGTGGAGATGTTCCAATGGCCAAAGGTGAGGTCTATTCTCAAGGACCGGTCGTCGAAGTGATCAGACCGGTTCTCGAGCTCGAGATCATTGATCAAGGCCTTCTGATTCCCCCTCTTGCCGCTGACACTGTTCCGGTCCAGCGTTCCTTAAATTTTGACTACACCCCCCTCATCGCAACGCGTTAGATGTGTTTTCGTAAGCGATTGCCTATGAAAACTGGATGAGGAACTTGACTACTTGGAAGGAGCTATTCTTCTGAGAGCCCATTGGCCCGTCTTCGTCAAGACAAGAAAGATCGGAAAGTCAGAAAGGAGGATTAATGAAAGACCGATCAAATAAGGATGAGCAGCCGCCATCTTGAGGCAAGCGAGGGCATAGGTGTTGAGACTTGGTCCGAGAAGTCTATAGGCCGAGTAGTAGAAGGAGGAAGCAGTGACAATAGCTGTCCCATAGTAGAGAGGTAGATAGACCTTATCGAGGTAGTCGAGAATGAGAAGAGGTGTAGACAGAATTCGGCTTTCTGAGATCGGCTTCTCTGTCTCGATGGAAAGGAGAGTCTTCTCTTCCTCCTTCTTTGTGAGAAGTCGTTTTACTGGCTTGACAACAACAGAGCTCAGCTCATAGATGAGTCGAGCTGCTGTCAAGAGCCGTCTACCCAGCTTCAAACTAGGCCAGAATCCTTGAGACAACATGCGACGAGCTCTTTCCTCTAGTGGGAATTTTGATCACTCAATCCCGACCAGCCAAGATCGAAATGGAGTCCTCACAACCTCCTCAGCTCTATGAGCTCATTGGTATTGTGAAGGCAGTCAGGCCTCTCAGCCAAGAGAGAGATGCCACTCGGCTAATGACCATTATGAGCACGACCTCTCAACGTGAGTTCGAGGTCTATTGTACTTTCTTCTGTCCAGTTCGCCGAGGTGATGTCATCGCAGGTTACTGTATCAAGGGAGAGAAGGAGCAGTATCTCTTTCTTCGATGTCCTGTTGTCGAACTTCCCTCTTCACGAGAGGCAATCCAGACCTCCTTTACGATCGCCTTCGGAAAACTACGCGTGAGCAAGTGGATGTTAGATCGAGTCTACGATTTCTTCAAACAAGAAACACTCGAGAGGATTGCACAGATCGATAAGTCCCGCTCGATGACCGTAGCAGAATCGAGTATCTATCGAAACAAGGACATGCTCAATGCCGCCGTCATGGAGATGATCTCGTGGTACTCCTTCACCTTCCGAACTCAACCCGAGATAGTAACACCCCTTGTCAACCTGGGCCTCTCCCGAGATCAAGCTCAGAAACTCCTTCGTTGGTGGCATCGAGAGCAGATTCTTCGTCGCCTCTATCTCCTCGGTCTGACCAAGAAGGAGATCAAAGAGTGTTGTGAGCGAGGCTGGGTCAACGGCGCCTCGGTCGCTACTTGGGAGAACAGCCCGAGTGCCCTCTACTATCAGCTCCTCGAGAATCCCTATCTAGTCGAGAAGCTGCCGATGGTCAAGGCGCATGAGATCTCCCAGAGGTACGGTCTCTCTTTTAACCAGAATATGATTGAGTGTGCCGACCTTGTTCGATTCGTCGACATTCAATCTCAAGAAAATGGTTGGGCCTGTTATCCCATCTACACACTTCTGCGACGCTATCCTCGATTCAATGAGCTCCAAGAGACGCTCAAGCGCCAGTACAAGTGTGAGATCAGATACAACTTCCTCTACCTTCGGCATCAGGCGATCATCGAAGACACCCTTTTGGAGCTCCTTCAGAACAAAGAGGTCAGTACGAAGACCTTCGCTTCAGAACGGACTAAGAAACGACTCTGCGAGGAGCAGATCTACGCAGTCGAGAATGCCTTGAACAATACCGTCTCGATCGTAACCGGTGGTGCCGGTACAGGCAAGTGCCTCGCTCCCGAAACGCCTGTTTTGATGGCCAATGGCGAAATCAAGATGGCCAAGGATGTGAGAGCTGGTGATCAGCTTATGGGCGACGACTCGACTCCGCGTCTCGTCTACACTACCTGCACTGGAGAAGACAACATGTACCGAATCGTCCCCGATAAGGGTAGAAGCTTTGTCTGCAACGAGCCTCATGTCCTGACCCTCAAGGGTATCGTGCCTCATATCGAGTTCCGTTCTAATCACAGCTTGAAGTACAACGTCCGTTACTCGGTGAGAGGCGATATCAAGAACAAAGCCTTCATGACCCAGGCTGAAGCCGATGCGTTCATTGTGAGTCTTGGTGAGGATGTCTTTGATATTCCTCTCAACGAGTACCTCAAGAAGCCAGACAGATTCAAGCGTTATACTTACCTCTTCCATACCGGGGTCAACTTCACGGAGCAACCAGTCCCATTTGACCCTTACATCATCGGCCTTTGGCTTGGAGACGATACTTCGAAAGCGGCACAGATCACGAATGTAGACCTTCCCATCTTGGCCTACCTTGAACAGAAACTGCCTGAATACGGACTCCAACTCGAGGCTGTAAGACCTGGAGACAACACTTACAACGTTGTCGGGGTAGGTGAGAACAAGTTTGCACGCACTCTCAAGGACCTGAAGATGTGGGGAAACAAGCACATTCCCTCCATCTACAAGATTAACTCTCGTGAAAATCGGCTTAAGCTCCTGGCAGGCTTAATCGACAGTGATGGGTACCGTAGAGACAACTACATCGAGATCTCTCAGAAGAGCGATCAACTTGCTGATGACATCGAGTATCTGGCTTTCTCTCTCGGCTTCATGGTGACCAGAACAGAGTGTGTTAAGTCTTGTATGTATCAAGGCGAGAAGAGAGAGGGTATCTACAACCGAATCAACATCTTCGGTGATGGTCTTGAAGAGATCCCCGTTCTTCTAGATAGGAAGAAATGCGAGCCTCGTCAGCAGACTAAACGCGCGAATTGTGTCAGCTTCAGGGTCGAACCTGTGGGAGTGGGTCAGTACTGTGGATTCCAGATCAGCGGAAATGGACGGTTCCTGCTCGGAGACTTCTTGGTCACTCACAACACCACAGTGATTCGAGCGATTGGTGATGAACTTGAGCTTCGAGGAATCTCCTACTGCATCCTCTCGTTCACGGGTAAGGCGGTCGCTCGTGTCAAAGAGGTCGTCGGTAAGACGGCCAACATCATGACTCTTCACATGTTCCTCGCTCGTAGTTTTGCGGCTCCCTTCGAGTACGTGATCTTTGACGAGATCTCGATGGTTCCAAACGAGCTCATGGCCAAGGTCCTCTTGAAACTCTCAGTCTCTCAGCCAGAGGGTCGTCGTCTCAAGGTCGTCATGGTGGGAGACCCTAATCAAGTTCAGCCGATCGAGTGGGGTGATCTCTTCAACCAACTTCTTTCAATTGGGCCTGTGAACGACCGGTACGTCATCCCATGGACGCATCTCCAGGAAGATCATCGTCGTGCGAGTCGTGGTGGCGCCCTCTATCGAAACACTCAGCAGTTCGCTCAATCGTTCACTCAATCGCTCATCGGAGACAAGATCGACATCATCTTCGAGTGGGGTGATGATTGTCAGTTCGTTCAAGGACAACTCCCAGAACTCGAAGCCTTAGTGAGCTCTCTTCATCAGACTAGGATCGACCACCGTCAGATCACCATCGTTGCTCCTTATAAGGATCTCGACGATGTGAACGCAATCTGTGAGAGGATCTTTATCAATCCGCGCGCTCCTTCCGTCGTCGACAGCTTCGGGAAGACCTGGCGAGTCGGAGCGCGTGTTATGATGACTGAGAAGAACTTCTACGAGATCGGCGTGATGAATGGCGACGAAGGAATCGTTGTCGAGGTCAACCAACAGAGGATGTATGTTCGAGTCGTCTTCAGAAATGGAAAGGATGTCAACATCCCGACCTTCCTCCCGGTCGTCTCGTCCGAGTACGAAGACACAGAGAAGGAGGAGCCTCTCTCGACCAAGTTTCTCGTCCTTGCCTGGGCCGTCACCATCCACAAGTCCCAGGGTTCCGAATGGGAGCACGTCATCTTCTTCGTTCGAGCAGGGCGGTCTGCCTCCGGGTTCTTCAATAAGAAGCTCCTCTACACAGGGATCAGTCGATCGAAGATTTCCCTCTATGTTGTCGCCAACTCCAAGACAAGCTTCGAGTCGGCAATCTATGTCGATCCTCCCGTCCGGTACGACAACCTGGCGAAGCGATTCCGAGGCGAGCCCTTCGTCGGCTACTATGTCGACCCGGCCCAGGAGAAAATGCGCCAACTTCTGGCCGGTAAGTAATTCTTCTACCCAGATCGGTAGGAGAAGGGCTTCGTCTCTGAGACCTACTTCTGATTCTCCTACCAATCGGTAGGAGAACTATAAACTTACATCTAAGAATCGAAATGGTCGAGCATCTAGCCGATCCCTTCAACATTCTGGACCTCGCCTTGCTGGCAGGCTGGTCTCTCATCTTCTATAAAGCACCGACCTACTTTCATGATCACCTCCGGGGAGTCATCGGACTCGCCTCGACCGTCGTTGGCTTCTTCTGGTTTCCCGCCTTCATCTTGACCGGTCGGTTCGTCCGTGCCTTCTTCATGATCAAGGCCTTCCTCCGTTGGCTCGAGGCAAGACGAAATGGAGACGAGACGATCGAGGAGACCTCCTTCTATCAGGCTCTCTCTCAGATCTCCTCCATCTCGATCCTCTTCTGCATCGGGACGGAGGAGATCACTCGAGTATACTTTGGTCTCGCTCTCCTCTATGATGGATCGATCTTTGAGCTGAACTCACAACAGAGAAAGCGGGACCTGATCAAGCTGACCTTCGGTCTGAACTTGATTTTTACATTACCCTTCCTGGGTTGGATCCTCTGGACGGCTCCTCTTCTCCTTTCGGTTCCGATTATTGGCGGTTACTCGATCAGCCTCTACGACAACTGGAAGATCGTCCAGGTCCGAAAGAAAGTCTGGTAGGAATCTTTTCGGAGGAACCCTACCAAAAATCTTTCAGAGCGAAAGATGTCATTGCCACAAGCTGTCGCCAGTTACTTGAGTTCATGGGAAGGTCACTCCGCCTTGGCACCAGACGACTACGTTCGAGTGATAGATCTTCTTGCCGTGGCCAGCATCGATGAGATCAACAGCGAGATGAACTCCTTGACTCAACAGCGACTCTGGAACGAAACCCTCATCGATGCCTTTCATGATGAACTTCTCAAACGAATCGACACGGAGACCACCTTCGCAATCTCGACCGCTTGGAAAACTCCTCAGGAATGGCTTGATAATCCCTTTGTCACGATTCAGTTGGGATTCGAGGAGTTTTATTTCTTGACTGACTGGAAGGGTGATCTGATTCGATCGGACGATCCGACCATTTCGAGCTACACTCTGATGAACGCCTCGTTTCAGGATCCGGTTGCGAGACAACTCATCCATATGTTGATCGATGGGCCAGTCGATGTCACTCTGAATGTAAATCCAACAGGCCTACAGATCGCTTCCCTCTCGAGTCAGACCGATCCAGATGAACGAATTAAGTTTCAGCCGGTCTCGGATCGATCGTTCACCGTTCCAGCTAAGATCATAGAGACACCAGACTTCAACGTGGTCAAGAGAATGTATCTGAGTCTGAAGAAAGGTCAGCCGGAGATTATCGACGTCTACTCGGACCGTCTGATCGATCAACTGATCGACTACCGTGAGGCTCGTGATATCGTCGACGACAATGGAGACACCTTCGAAGGTGACCTCTTCTTGACTGGAACCGGAGTTGGTGATGAGGAATGACGAGGGCGACATCCCGAGCCTGATGTAATCTTTCTACGGTCATCCGTGAAAAGGTTTAAGGAGACTGGTGAGCAATCGAAAATGGAGAACCTCTCCGAGCTCACACAGTACCACTTTCCAAACATTCCGCCTGAACGGCTGAATGAGGAGACATATCGCTCCTACATCCGAATCTACTCCTCACTCTCGGCTTCACTCAAGTTCTATCGAGGATTCTCCAAGCCGGACCCGATCTTACAGGCCAAGATCTACCGTGCAGTCCGATTGGCCTATGGATCCAACCACAAAGAGCCATCCATTGATCCGAGCGAAGCTCGGTCCGGATTGAGCTTTGCTCAACCCGGTTCGTGTATTGTCTTTCGATCACCTCATGGTCTCGTAGTCAAGGTGAAGGAGATCTATCCAGAATTCGATCGACTCTTTGATTTCTATCTGTCGCAACCGGACAGTTGTGTCTTTCTACCACCTGGATATGACCGGCTCGATCGATATGAGTTTCCCTACTATCATGACCTCCTTCTGAATTTCAAGAAGAATCTCGAGTTGGACAGAACTTCTGCTTTGATCCGATGCAGTGAGAGCAACTCCGAGTTTCTCTTTCTCTGTCTCGAAGAGCCGACCGATCTCGACCTCGCCTCGGAATGGCGTGATTATCTTCAAGGAGGACTTAAGAGAAGAATCAGCCTGAGTCCAGGACAGATCCCGGAGGCCTTTTGTCGATTCCGCTGGACCGAGCGAGTTAGAGCCGAGGTCGACGAAGGTCGTGTCGTGTTGACAGTCAGGTGCAGTCCTCTCGACGAATTCAAGAAGCGAACTGAACAGATCGAGGAGGAGGACGGTTGGACACTTCTGGATCTCGGGATCCCAATTGAGAATGAACAGGAGGCGATCGGACTCCTCCGGAAGACCAAGACAAGAGAACTCATTCCTCTGATCGGTACGACCTGGTGCTGCCTTCGATCCGGACTCGTCGAGAAGGTCAAAGCTTCTTTGACCGACTGGTCTCAAGAGGAGATGCCAGATGGAACCGAGATCTTCACTCAGGTCGAATTCTCCGAAATGTCGGCACTCCAGAAGTCGAGCTTGATTCGGACACCTGAAGGACGCCTCTACTCGCTTCTTGGCCTCTATGAGCAGATTCGGGGCGAAATGAAGACCGATCCACTGACTCGGGAGGCCTATTCAGAAGAGTTCCTGAAGAAGATCGAGGAAGAATTCGAACAGATTCGTGGCCCGTTCTTGGAGGGGTTCCCTCCGACTCCCTTCGATCCTCAACTCATCACCATCTGTCCAGAACTGGACGAGGCTTCGGAAGATCTCGTCGAACCATCAATCTCCTTCTACCTTCAGACGATAGATCATGATAAAGTCGACACTCATCTCTTCTGGAAGATCCCAGATCTTCGAAGGACCGAGTATGCATCGTTGACACTCGAAGCGATCCGAATCTTGGTCCTGAGATGGAGTGATCGGTCACTCTTCAAAGGGTACCGACCAGAGCGCCTTATGAATCCTAACTTGATCTTCAGTCCATCTGCATACTATGTCTTCGAGAAAAATGCTCAGGAGATCGATCTCGGTCGGTTTCCGACCGAAAGACGAGATCAAGCCGATCGGCTCCGAGAACAGATCTACATTCTACAGACTCGTGTCTGATAATTGAGAAGAGAAAAGCTTCCCACGAGTTCGTTTCAACTTCATCATGAAGAGACTCGTTATTTTCGACATCAACGGATTTCTCTGCCGTAAGGTCCCGAAGGACTACGAAGGACCGGTCGACCTCGAACTTACTCACTACAAGGTCATCTTACGTCCTTATTATAAGCAGTTCCTCGACGATTGCTATGAAAAGTTTACGGTCGGCTTTCTCAGCTCGGCCACCTACAAGAACGCCGGTCCAATCCTCGATCTTCTTCTGACACCAAAGCAACAGAAGTTGACTCTCTTTAAGTGGTTTCGTGACCGAACTTCCCTTGAGCCTGATGAGAAGAAGATCTCTTGCGATGAGAGCTGGGATCTGAGTGACTTCCTTGATCTCCAGATCGAAAAGCACTCGACAGTCAAGTACCTCTCGTCTGTCTTGGATTGTCCCAGTCTCAATGAGGGCCGTCCCTATTCTCTCAACAACACCCTCATCTGCGATGATTCGGCATCGAAACTCCGATTCAATCCGAAAAGCAACTGTGTTCTGGTCGAGGCCTACACTGGGCAGGAGAACGATGACTTTCTCTCGACTCTCGCAAACGAGCTTGAGAGACGATTTGAGCAGCTCCGACACCAAAAAGCACGCGAAGCGTGCCTTTGAGTTCCACTGTGTAGAATCAAAGCTTAATTTGTTTTCATACAAATTAAGCTTAACGACTTCTAGTCGCCAGCAACGCTGGTTACCAGATGGCTCCAGCGCTCTCTCTCTCCAGGCTCGTGGTACAACCTCCGGCAGGCGCCGAAGACCATAAAAGCACAAACAAGGAGTGAGCGAAGTAGTCACCTGAAAGCGATCATTTAGATCAGAATGAAACAATGTTCGTGGTGTGAAATGTCGCGGGTGCGACATGACCATGCGGTCGTTGGCCTGTGAAAAGGTGCGAGATGAACAAGAAAAGCTGTCTAAGTGCACCAGAGCCAACACGCCAGAACCTGGATTCTGTCGAGCCAGATCGAATCTCCGATCTGTCCAATGGTCTGGCTACTAGACTGGAAATTTTTTTTAAGCGCGTTTCTCTAATTGATCTCGATTTGTCTCCTGATCGATCTTGAGAAGTCGTTTCTCTTCTATGGCATCTGTTGCAACTTCTCGACCACAGATTGCAATCAGGATCGTTCGAGAGCCTGTTCCGTCAACGAAGTCGATCCTCGAAATTTTCACAGAGGCCCCACCCCCTGGTTGGGAGCGGGTCATTCAGTTGGCTCAGCCCGAGTTGGGGCTGGTCAGTCAGATCCTCCAACAACTGGGTGACTTCTATCCACCAAGGCACCTCGTCTTCCATAGTCTGGATGTCTGTCCCCTTCAGAATGTCAAGATTGTCCTGTTGGGCCAGGATCCCTACCATGGTCCCGGCCAGGCCAATGGTATGTCCTTCTCGGTGCCTCGGGGGGTTCCGATTCCGCCTTCTCTTGGAAACATCTTCACCGAACTGGAGCAGGAGTACAGTCAGGCCGAGTTCGATCGAGTTTACCAGAACTACCTTATCAATCGGGACTATCTTCGGACCCACTACTCTTTTGGAATCGATGCTCAACTCGACGCGCTCTGGAGGAATGAAGACGGATACACAATCGAACAGAACCAAGCACTCCGAGACAAGTCTGCCCTGAACGCGGCGCTCAGGGCCAAGGTCAACATGACCGAGGAGCAGATTCAGTTCTTCACTCAGATGACAGATGAGCAACTTCGCAGTTATGTTGAACGAATCTGTCCAGTCTTCCATCGACCTGACCACGGTGATCTGACTTCTTGGGCCGAACAGGGCGTTCTCCTTCTGAACACATGTTTGACGGTCAAGCCGTATGAACCTGGCTCCCACAAACAAATCTGGAACGGTGTCATCGCTCGAGTGATCGATGCGATCAGTGAAGAGAACCCCGAGTGTATCTACATTCTGCTAGGAAAGAAGGCCCAGGACTTCGGAGCGAAGCTCGGTCAGAGAGCGATCCGCTTGATGGCAAGTCATCCCTCCCCCTACTCGGCCCGTGTCGGGAACCGAGATGTGCCGGCCTTCATCGGTAGTGGAATCTTCAAGGCCGCAAACGAGATCCTTGCAAAGCAAGGGAAGGCGCAGATCGACTGGCGTCTCAATTAGAATTTCTGCACCTCGAGGTGCGAAAAGTCCTTAAGCCAAGAGCAACCACTTCAAAATGCTCATTAGTCTTTTCCTCCAACTCGTCTGGTTCGGTGTCTACCTGAAGGATCCTTACCTCTTCCTGGGGATGGCGGCAATCCTCTACTATTGTGAGTTCGATAAACAGCTTCTCGGAATCAGCCTTGAGCCGATGACAGCGTTTCCTCTCAGTTGCCATTACGTTCTTCAAGAACTCCGGGCCGGGCGGAGACCAGAGCATCCCGAGTTGATCATAGTCGAGTTCATTCGTTGGCTCATCGTCGTGCTGAGCGGGGACTCGGAAAGTCATCGACTGGCAATGTCGAGTTATTGTTACTCTGCCTTCATGGCAATCATGCTCGAGGGATTCCAAGTCTCGACCGAACGACAGATTAAAGTCAAGTATGCCTACTACCTCTTCTGGGCGGGCTATCTTCTCTGGTCGGGTTCCTTCCTAGCAGTTGCCCTTCATCTCCTTAATTTTATCACCGAGTTCCGATTGACTTCTCTTCTTGGGGATTCCGTCACTCGAATTCCGGGGAGAGACGACGATGCGAGGACTTGATGACCGCCTCTTACAGCGATGACAGGTGCCAAATTTACGACAGTCATCACAGATCACGTGGCGACAGGTCGAACAAAGCTTATCACAATACCGTTCTATCAGGACGGATGACTGAGACATTTTCCTTCTTCTCTTATCTTCCATAAGAGAATTCTTGGATCCTCTCGTTGTCGAAGTCTATTGAATCTTCTGAGGGTTCAGTGATCGTCGTTCTTCTGCCAAGGGGGCAAGAGTATAACTGGGAACCAGCCTCTCGACTTCAGTCGTCCTACGACGAGCTAGTTCATCTTGATAAGCAGCCCGAGCCGCAGCTGGATTGAAGGAGGGCTCCCCTGTCTGAATCAAGGTCGTTCTTTCAGGACTCCTCTTGATGACAGTAGTCGGGACCGGTTTTTGTTGTGATCGAACAATGAGTAACTAGATCCACCACTCCATTTTCTCACGGGAATAAAAGATGTTCTGTCTCCAGTTTCGAGATCGAATCTATCAGACAGTCCAGAAACTGGCCGATCCGAATCAGGTTGCTTTCATTCAGGAGGCGACTGGTATTCCAGCCGATCGAGTCATCATGACGAAGTGCGGTTACATCTGTCAGGCTCTCAAAGCCCTGATGAACTTCAAGAACAGAAGACAACATCCACTCGATCTTCCTCTCTCCTCCTTCTATGGATATATGTTCGATTTCGAAGGAGTAGCCCAGAATGGTCACGATACAGGAACCGATCATGAGTTCATCCTCATTTATGATCAGGGTTGGTGGATCATCGACAGTTACCTGGGATGTCGTGAGTTGACTTGTCGTCAAGTCGATCCTGAGCAGATCCTCGAGGTCGCCCGGTATCTTCATGATCAGTTCGACGAGAAGCTCTGGTTCTGGCTGACCGGCTGCCACAGTACAGACGATCCAGACGAACCGACTTCTCAGATGAGAGTCGTCGTCACTGAGTTCGACTACACTCCGATCTAACAAAAAGAGGTGTGTTGAACAGCCGAGGTTTTGATCTGACTGTTTGAGAGGGAGGGCAACCATGCAGACTCAGACCTTCACTTTGACCTTCGGTGATCATAGATAGTGAGACTTCAATCGATTTCGAAAGAAGATCCCTCCTAAAAGATGACCTGATGGGGTTGGCTTCTGATCATCCTGGGAGTGGCTCTCGTCTTCTTATTTGTTCAGTGGCAGGGCGCAACTGCTAGAGCCGAAAAGGCGGAGAATGCTCTCTTCATGTATCGGGAAATCGCCGAGCGGACTCGATAATGATCTACGACCTGTCAGTCGTAGATATCAACGCTCTTTTGGTTAGAGCCGACATCTGCAGGCCTCCATGGTGACGGTCCCCTTGAGAAGCTCATACAATTGGAATCGCTCGAGGCACTCTCGGTAGATCTGGATTGTCGGAAGAGCTTGTTCATGAAGCCCCGGAGGAATCTCCTCCAGAAGACAGTCGGTTGCTGCTTCGTGGTCGATCTCAGGCCCCTCGTTCTGGAGGGCGCAGGTCTGTAGAGTACGAATCCCTTCTCCAGAAGAGAGGCGGAGGCCATTCCAAGAAAGAAGAGAAGAAGAAATCTCATAGTTGCCAAAAGAGGAGGAGAGGCACTCTCGGCTCACTTTTAAGGAACTTCATTGGTCGAGAAAGATGGGACGAGCTAAGGACTACATCACGATTTGTGGTTGGGGTCTTTACATTCCGGAAGATGAGTTCAGAGAGAAGCTTCCTGATGTGACCATCTTTCCAGGTCTGAACACTCATGCGAACGTGATAATCTACGGAGTGCGACGGTTCGTCTTCATCTGTGATGGTGTCTTCAAGGTCGATTCACAGAATGAGACGATTGCTGTGATCGATCCAGGTGAGCCCTCTCAGGATCTCCTCGCCTTTGGAAGAGAGCACTTCCCAACGAGGACGCCTCAACTGATGATGATTTCGGTCTAACGTCAGCTGATTTCCGAGTTGTAACTTGAAAATGCTTAGATCGGCTTGCCGTCGACGAGGATCTTGTCCTTGTAGACGCGCATCTTTATCTTTGGGGGAAGCGGCCAAATCCTTCGTCCTGCTTGTTCGAACTGCTCAGGATCCAGCAGTCTCGCAGGAGTCGTTCCGGTACCTCGTCCTTGGCTGCTTCCATAGTTGTCTCTGATCTCAGAGAAGATTCTCTGAGATTGCTTTTTTATCTCCTGACGTGAGCGACCAGTGGAAGATGATCTGTGTCAGTTGGTGCATCACTTAGAATGTAGGTCTCCTCGACCCGAGGAAGAAGAGTTTCAGACACAATGATGTTGTCGATCCTCATTCCGTAGCCGAGGCGCCGAACTCGCCCGACCCAGGTGTATTCTCGCGTATCGGGGTGAGTCAGTCGCCAGGGATCGACCCAGTGCCCCGTCGCGAGAAGAGAGGCGAAGTTGGTCCTCTCAGGCCGAGTGAAGCCAGCCCAAGAACTCATCCCGACTGGATTGGAGACGTCGAGCTCGGAGAGGGCCACGTTGATGTCCCCCATCCAGAGAGTCGGCTTGTTCGCCCTCAAGATCTCGAGAATCTGAAAGAAAGCCGGATCCCAAATCTTCGTCCGATAGCCGAGGTTTCTCAGATCACTACCCGAGTTCGGTGTGTAGGAACCGATCACATTCACCTCCTCATTCAACTGAATCGAAAGGAGACGCCCGGTTGCCGCCTCCGTACTCTTCGTGTCCTTTCTGACAGAAATATTCATCTGAATCGGGATCGGAAGATACTGATGCGAGTCTTTGATCAGCATGGCAACGCCATGATGCTGAGCCGGAATGTGAGCGTTGATCAGGTACCGATACTTCTTGAGCTGATCGAAGTAGTGGCGGAGGACCGGCTCCGATCGTTTCGTCTCACTCAAGAAGACGACGTCGGGACCATTCGTCTCGAGGTAATCCTGGAGCCAATGATGGATCTCCTGAGTGTAGCCGTCGACGTTCCAGGAGAAGAACTGGTACATGGGAAGAGCTGCCTCCACATCGTTCAACGATGTGGGAGAGGTCAATTTTACTGAAGCTTAACTACGGGATAGGGAGCAAGACGCTGGTGAAGGACCGACCCTAATGAGCCCGAAGTTGAAGCTGATGGCTTCGGAACGAGGGTCTCGTAGACTCCCGATTCCTTTGGAAAGACGAGCGTCTCTGCTTTCTGGCGGATCGGCTCCGAAGACGGCTTGACGACAACTGCAGGAGCAGGAACGGGGATAGGTTTCGGCTTCGTCGCCTGTACAATAATGAAGATGATCAGACCGACCAGCAAGATCACACCAAGAACGATCAATAACCAACCCCACCACGGCATTTTATTGGAGAAAGGATAATTTTGTGTTCTCGATCTTCTCCAGTCCTCGATCGAGGAGTTGAAGTCGACCAGACTCTAAGCATTCAGCTGTCGGATCTTCTGTTCACTGAGAGGACGAGTGAGCTGACATGCCATCGATGGCCAAGAGAAGTCAGTTCAGCTGCGAAGAACTTTTTTACTCACCGTCCGACTCATAGGAATCGGTCAGATAGTTCATGGGAAAACGTCCTGCATCTTGTGTCAGAGAAGATCTCTGAACCTCCTCATAGGGAAGCGGGTGCTTTTCGAGCGTCTCACCGCAGCCACATTCGGCCACGCCAAGCTTGATCAAGAGCGAGGTGATGATCGGAAGCTCCTTTGTCGAGGAGGAACTTGATCACTTCAGGATGGTTACCCTGACAAGCGCTCGAGAGAGAGAGAGAGAGAGAGAGAGAGAGAGAGAGAGAGAGAGAGAGCGTAGTCCCAGTATTTGAATGTTGTGAAGTCTAACTCGAGTACTTCACGGTCGAAGAGAAATTGCATCAGATCGAGGTCACCCGCTCCCGCGGCCGCACTGAAGGATTCAAAGATATCGAAGCTGGCCTTCTTCTTGAGGAAGACCTCGACCAGGTAGCGTTGACGGCCATCATCGGATCGAACTTTGTTTGAAAGAGTGAGAGCCAGTCACCCCTCCTCGAACTGACGAAGCGTCTTGAGAGGAACGACCAGGGTCAGGACAACCTTCCTCCATCGACGAGAAGTCAGACCGACAAGGAGACGGCTCATCGGGTCGAGCCGCGAGAAGATCTCTCCAAGAGTCTCGTCGGGAACCGAGTCGAAGATCGAATTGAGGATTCGGCTCTCAGTTTCTAGATCGTTTCTTTAACGAATCGGGGCTTCTACATCGCTCAACCCAGTGCTCAAAGTATGTTCCTGGATCCTCCCCCAGGAAACTCGATCTCGTTCTTATCAGAACGGAATCTTACAGAAGTGGCATTTGAACTCGGAGCTGAGGTGCTCGAGGACGGTCGTCCGGATGTTGTGTCGACACCTTCATCCTCGGTCTGATGACTCAACCTTCTCTTGGTGAGATCGGATGCACTTTCGCTGGAATCGAGGACAGCCTCCTCCGAATGATCCTCGAGCGGTCGATGAAGTGGATCCCCAAGCAGAAGGTCGACCGGTTCATGGAGAAGGAGGAGCTGATCGAAGCACTCCACAAGGCGGCCGGTAGGGGGAGTCGAGTCGAATTTGAGGTACTGGGCCTTCATGATCGAGACCATTCGTTCAGTCGTCCTTGGCCGTTTCACTGGAATGTCCGAATTCGTCTCCCGCGTCCAGATCATCCGCAACAATCTCCAGACGATGAACGGAATCACACCCTTCTGTCTCTTGTTCTGTCCCGACGTCGCCAGCTACCTGAGTGACGAGGTCATTGCCGAATTCATCTACACGGCCGGTCAGGCCGACAAGAAGTTCACCGTCCTGTTGACGAGTATCCTGTCGACGAAGGCGTCGACACCACTCCTAGACGAGATCATCTCTAAGAATCACAAGCGCGTCCAGAAGGTCCAGGAAAGTATCTCTTCCGAACCAGCCGAGAATGCCTGGGCCGAAGTCGCGACAATGTCTTTGAATGGCCACTATCATGCTCCCTCGACCTCCTTTGCGTACAAGTCGTGGATCATCCGTTTCGCTCGTCGAGGAGATGAACATAGTCTCCGTTGCCTCCAGAAGCTGATCAGTGATAGTCAGACAAGCAGCCCAGCCATATTGGGAACACGCAGGATACGTCTCCTAATTCTTCGAGCGTCCTGTAGGGACTCGGAAGTCTTCGCACACTATTCGGAAGCGAACCTCCGAACGACTGGACGAAGATGAAACGAAGAACCTCCGCCCAGGCCAGGACCGAGAGGAAGATGAGAGCACCGACCAGAAACCACTCGATCTGAGGAACGATTCCGATCGAGTAAGGTTGTGTCCGATACATCTTTTCGTGTTCAGGAATTACTTCGAATCCAATTGGAGGTCGAGAAAATCTTGCGTGATAAAAGAAATGGAGCCGGTGACGATCTTGGCCTTGACCTTCAACACAGAGAGCATCAAACTGTGTGGTTCTTTCGTCCGTACCCATAAATGTCTACCTGCTGATTTCTGGCCCGAATTCTCCAAGATCATCACGACAGTCCGACCGACTATCATCGCGATCGGATTTCAAGAAGATGTCAAACCAGGGAGTTTCTTTCATTCCAATCTCCTGCCAACTGAAATGCAACAGCTCGGCTATGATCTTTTCAGTCGAGAGAACATGATGGGATTTGGTAAGACCACCTTCACCGGTATTAAGAACAACGACGTCTTTGCAAGAGGTCTTCGGCTTTCGGTCTATACGAGATCGGACGCCTCTTCTTATTTTCGACAGGATTATCCGAACCAGATCTATGCAAGTGGTGTCTTCAGAAATAAAGGAGCAATCTGTATCTATATAACATTACCAGGGGAAAGTCGACTTGCTATTATCAACACTCACTTCCCCTTCGATGCAGAGTCGGTCGCGAATTCAGTTCAGCAGCAAAACTACAGCTATCGACTTGCTGGTGTCGAAGCACAGAACAACTTCTTCAACGAGTTCTACAGGCGGCTTGTCCAGACTTCGCCGGCCAATCCCGACTACGTCATTGTGATGGGTGATCTGAATTATCGGATGATTCCATTCAGGAACTGGTCTGCTCGGGAGACCGGAGAATCGATTCTAGAGAATCCAGAACTGCATCGAAGTTACGACGAGCTCACTCTTTCGATCAGGAACCAACAGGTCCCGGAGATGATGGAAGGAGTTGGTAATATAGGCCCGACCTTCGCTCCAACTTGCAAGATGAAGAAGAATCGAGACAATTCTGACGATCGAGTCTACCTGGAAGAATACAATATCGGAAAGTATGATGCTCGGGTCCCCAGCTACTGCGACCGAATTCTCTACAAGAGTTATACGAAGACGAGATTGGTCTGCCTCTATTACGATCGATTCGATTATGGAATCATGAACCAGTCGGACCATGCCGGGGTCTATGGAATTTTTAGTTTCGAGACTCCAAGCCAGGGAGACGAACCCCACATCTCAGACGAAGGTTGGGAGATCATATAATTCACTTACCAGTGGCTACTGGTAAGTGCTGATCGGAGGAGTGTACAACAGATAGTTTTAAAGTTATTATACCAGAGACGAGTCCCATCGTGAGAAACTTAACGAATGATTGTTATGTGAAACTAGTCTATTTACCGACGGTACCGTCTTCACTATTACTTAGGTAGGAAAATATCATGTCTTAATTGAGCAAATACAGGTCGTACTTTTCATTCTCTTCTTTAATTTTGACCCAACGAGGGTTGGTCGGTGTGCCTTTGAGTACCCGGACAACACCGACAAGTCCAACAATGTTCCACTCCTTCCTTTCACTCCGCGGGATATAAATGAGCTCAGGATTGAACGTCTTTGACAGTCTCTTCCTACGTTTCATTCGAGTAACCTTCTTATAGAGAGGAATCTCTTCCTCTCCTAGCTCCTTCCCTTCTTCATCGTAGAGTTTAGCTTTGACTGTGCGTGGGGTTTGAATGATCCGCTTCTCTTTGATGATCTTGACACTGGGGGGCGTGGTAGTGTAGTCTGTTTCACGTCTGGTGACTGTGACCTCCTTCTCCTCATAATCGATCTCCTCGATAGTCTCTTCATAGTTCTCCCAGATGATGGCTCCATGCTCGTCTCGCTCATACTTACCGATCCATTCTTCGTCACACGCATTACCGATAAAAGCACCAGTTGCACTGATCACTCCGAAGGGAACTTGACCGTCCTTTGCTGGCTCGATGGTCCGACTATTCTCAGTGAAGACGACAGGGGTTCCAACAGGAATCCTTTCTCCATCGGTCGATTCGAAGAACTCAGCAAAGTCAGCACCTCCTCCGATAAATGCAGCAGTAGCACGGGCGTTGCCATCAAGCGTTACTGAGAAGAGATTACTCCGTGCAGAAGAATTATCACCATATCCAACCATGAATAGACGCTCAGAATCTAAGATGGCCCCTGGTTGGTTGTATCTGCCAACGGCTGAGCTATGAGCGAAAGTCAAGTTAAGTCCTTCACCTGCAAGTGTGCCCGCATGATTCGCTGACTCCTGAATACTGTTAGATTGTCCACCAGCAATAGTCGACCAGTTTCCGCCAGCTCGATTAACCTCTCCGCCACTGACGCTAGAGGCGAGTCCTGAAGCAGTGTTGCTGTATCCTCCACCAACAGTCGAAGCGTCCCCAGAAGCAGTGTTGAAGCCTCCTCCGCCGATAGTCGAATAGGTGTTTGAAGCGTCATTGACGGATCCACCAGCAATAGTCGAAGCGTCCCCAGAAGCAGTGTTGAAGCCTCCTCCGCCAACAGTCGAGTAGTCTCCAGAAGCAGTGTTGGTTCTTCCTCCACCAACAGTCGAAGCGTCCCCAGAAGCAGTGTTGAAGCCTCCTCCACCGATAGTCGAATAGGTGTTTGAAGCGACATTGCTGGCTCCACCACCAACAGTCGACCTGTCTCCAGAAGCAGTGTTGGTTCTTCCTCCACCAACAGTCGAATAGCTCCCAGAAGCGACTTGAGTATTAAGATCTCTGATCGTCTGCCAATCTGTCGCACCCACACCACGGCAATTGCCTCCTTCATCTGTCCCGTCAGGAATTGTTGCCATGATAGCACCAGTTCCTCTGGTATGGATTACTATATCCGTGTCCGGCTCAAATAAGGGGAAAGGTTCCAAGACGTAGACTCTTCTGCTATCACAGGTCTCATCACGGGTGGTGCTAGTAAACCACTCGAGAGTTGTTCCTTGAGCTCCTTGAGGACCTTGAAGACCTTGAGGACCTTGTTCACCTTGAGGACCTTGTTCACCTTGAGGACCTTGAAGACCTTGAGGACCTTGTTCACCTTGAGGGCCCTGGAGACCTTGAGGACCTTGAAGACCTTGAGGACCTTGAAGACCTTGAGGACCTTGTTCA
>ERZ777003.1005-NODE-1005-length-47902-cov-7.197755_pt1 | contig 47902 bp, 42 predicted proteins | sample MGYA00374956_ERZ777003 | MGnify/ENA primary metagenome ERZ777003 (study PRJEB29302, sample SAMN06268252) | bioreactor metagenome | isolation source: Joint BioEnergy Institute, California, USA | place: USA:Joint BioEnergy Institute, California, USA | collected... | reverse complement strand
AATGTGGCCTTGGTGGTCAACAACGCCCGCCTGGCGGCGGCCATCGCCGCGGCGTACGCCCGCCTGCGGCGGCACGCGTGACTCGGCGACGCCAAGCTGGCGCGCCTAGCGGCCCCGGGGCGCCGTGCCGGGCGGACTCGCGCAGCCGGACCAGCTCGGTGTGGCGAAACGTGGCCGACGGGTCGGGGACGGTGCCCGGCCACCAGCGGGCCGGCCGGTATCCCGATACGTAAAAGAGAACCGATCCGGAGGAAGCATGGGCCCGGACTTCGTAACGAAGCGCCGGGCCCAAGTCCGCGTCAAACGCCACCGTGCGGCGGGGCGGTATGATCCGGGTTTGCGCGAGCAGGATCCGGCGGCACCAGGCAGGCCCGAGATTGCGGATGACGACAACGACGCGGGCCCGGCACGAGGGGCTCGTGTTGTAGGCTAGCACCCGGACGCGATCGGTGTCCTCGCCGCGCTCCACCGGGCCTGTGCTGAGGAGGATCATCCGCCCGCCTCCCGTGGACGTGTCACTCCACGGTATGCGTCACGTGCACGCCGCGCTCCGCCAGCTGCGCCAGGAACAGTTCCGGCTCGAGGCTGCCCTCGGCTTCCGGAGGGAAAACGCCCGCCCGCCGGATGTCGCCCCGCGCGAGCGCCAAGGCGCCGATCGCCAGCGGGATGGACGTCAGTGCGTCCATGGTCCCGATGGCCGCGCTCTCCATCACTTTGGGCTTGCCGCCTTCCACGCCCTCCACACGCACCACCAGGCCCGCCCAGTTGCCGCGGGAGCCGATGCGGCACAGGAGGGGGATGAACGGCCTGAGCAGCTTGGACATCAGCGCGCGCCGGCCGTGGGTCGCGGTAAGCCCCATCCGGCCCGTCCAGGCGGCCAGCCCGTGCAGGAGCGGCTCGACCACGCCGCCTTTCAGGGAAACGACCTTTACACCGGGCAGGTAGCGGGGCAGGGTCAGCGGCTCCGGATGGCCCACATGGCAGACGGGGAGCGTGCCGAGGGGCTCCGGAAAGCGGACCGGCTCCGGTTCGCTGCCGGCCCGGATGCGCTCGTGCCGGCCATTTTTGTAAGTGGTGATGTCGCCGCTGAAGATGTGCATGGTGTGGAAGACGACGGCCGGTCCCGGCGACGGCCCGGAAGCGCCCGCCCACGCGATGCGGACCGCGCCGGTGGATTCCATCCGGCGGGCCGCCCGCAGGGCGAGCAGGTTGGACAGACCGGGGGTCCAGCCGATTCCGGTCAGGACCGGTACGCCGGCGGAGCGGGCCTCATCGTCTAGGCTCAGCGCCGCCGCGGTGGCATCGGCGTCGTCGCAGATGCTGGCGTAAGGCGTGCGGGCTTGGACCGAGGCCCGCACGAGGTGCTCTTCATAGAGGTAAAACGGACCCAAGGCACCGACGGCCACATCATGCTCGCGCATGAGATGGACGACGGCCTGTGTTTCGGCGGCGTCGACGGCGGCGATGGCCAGCGCGGTGCCGGGAGACCCTTGACCCGGGGACGCCGCCAACGCTCGCCGGATCCCGGCCTCGGCCCGCTCCGCCGACGCTTGGCTGCGACCCACGATGGTCACCCGCTCCACGCCGGGGGTGCGGGCGAGCTCCAGGGCCGCCCGCCGGCCCATATCGCCGCTGCCGCCGAACACGACAAAGCGCACGGCCGTCCCTCCCTGATCCGACAGCGCCGCCGGGCTTACGCCCGCATGACGGCCGCGGTGGCGGGGTTTGCCCGCAGGCGCGCGAGCTCTTCGGGCGACAACGGCTGCGGCCGGTCGCGGTCGCCGTCGACGACGCAGACGAACCCAAACGGCTCTTCGCCGTCGTTCACAAACTGGTGCGGCGTCATGGGCGGCACGTACATGACGTCAAACGGCTGCGTTTCATACACCTGCTCGCCGATGATGACGCGGCCTTTGCCCCGCAGCGTCATGACGATGTGGATGTGCTGGTGCTTCTCCAAGGACGAATGGCCGCCGGGGCCGACCTCGAAGTAGCGGACGCGAAACGCGCAAGGCTCGCCGTGCCGCCCGGCCACCACCTGGCGGGTGATGTCCCGCCAGCCTTCGCCCGGATGCGTCCCCTGGTGCAGCTTGTACTCTTCGAGTTCCACCCCGTCCCAGCGGTAGGCGGCCGGGTCAAAGCGCCGGAACAGGTGCGCCGGATTCGCTTTGACGTCGCGGGTTTCCGTATGGCTCATGGGCAAACGCCTCCCGTTCAGTCCATGGTCACGATGACTTTGAGCACTTCGCCCGTGCGGCCGGCGGCCCGGTACGCCTCCGCCGCCTCCGCCAGGGGAAAGCGGTGGGAGATGAGCACGTGCTCGGGCAGGTGTCCCGCGGCGACGTGCGCCAGCGCGGCCCGCGTGTCGCTCGGACCCGCCGAGTAGCTTGTCACCACCGTGATCTCCCGGAAAAACAGCTCAAACACGGGCATGCCCACATCTTGGCCGGGCGGCGTCGGGGCAAAGAGGAGAAGCGTCCCGCCGTTACGTACAAGCCCGACGCCGGCCCGCATGGCCGCGGGGGAGGCGGGGGTGACGACGACCAGGTCAAACGAAGCCGCCGGCCCGGCCAAGCGGGCGTCCCACACCTCGTCGGCCCAGTGCTCCGCCGCCAGAGCACGCCGGGATTCCAGGACATCCGAGCCGGCAATGAAGCCCGCGCCGCCCGCCCGTGCCAGAAAGCCAAACATCTGGCCGATGAAACCGAGGCCGATGATGCCCACCCGCATCCCGGGGGCAAACCGCGCCCGGCGCAGCGCCTTGACGACGCACGCCGCGGGTTCCACGAGGGTGCCGGCGGCAAAGGACACGTGGGGCGGGAGCGGCAGGGTGTCATGGCGGACGCTCTGGGCGCCGACGACGGCGTACTCGGCCATCCCGCCGGGCTTGAGAACGTTCGGTTTCCAGGTAGGGCAGTGCACGTGGTCGCCCCGGCGGCACACTTCGCACTCCATGCACGGCGCGTGGTGGTGCACGAACACCCGCTCGCCGGGCCGCAGCCAGTCGACGCCCGGGCCGACGGCCACCACTTCGCCGGAGGGCTCGTGGCCAAAGACGCCCGGCGCCTTTGTGGCTACATACCAGTCCATGAGATCGCTGCCGCAGATGCCGCACGCCCGCAGGCGCACCAGCGCCTCGCCGGGCCCGGGAGCAGGCACGTCGACTTCTTCAACGACAACTTCGCCCGGCCCGCGCAGGACCGCCGCCCGCATCGTCGCGGGCACGGCCGCTGCCGCCGGGTTGGCCGGCACGGACATCACTCGACCCCCTCCGGGATCAGGGCGTACTTGACCCCGCGTCCTTGCTCCAAGTCGTCAAACGTCTCCTGCAGAGCCGTAAGCGGCCGAACCCCGGTGATGAGCCGCCCGAGGCCGAGGCTCTCCTGGGTCAGCAGCCGGTACGCCTCCGCCACGTCGCTCGGCGTGAAATGGAACGAACCGAGGAGCGTCACTTCATCATAGTGAATTCGCCGTGCCGAAAAGCTCACCCGCGCATCGCCCGTGAGGCCCCCAAAGAGCAGCGCTTGGCCCCCGGGCCGCACCAGGCCCGGCGCAAGCTCCCAGACGGCGGGCTGACCCGTGCACTCGATGATCGCTTCCGGCGCATCGAAGCCTTTGGGCAGCGAGTCCGCAGCCTCCGGCATGTGGCCCTGGATCACCCGGTCGGCGCCGAGGGCCCGGGCGAGCTCAAGGCCGCTCTGCCGCCCCCCGACGGCGGTCACCGACGGGCAGCCGAGCGCCTTGCCCACGGCGACGTGCAACAGACCGATGGCGCCCACGCCGATGATGACGACGCTCTCCGGGCGGCCGAGGCGTCGCCAGCCCCGCACGATGCAGGCCAGCGGCTCCAGGAGCGCGGCTTCCGCAAACGACAGGTGCTCCGGTTTCCGGAACAAGTGCTGGCGAACAACCTTGGCGGGCAGCAAGACGTAGTCGGCATACGTCCCGAGGGCGATGCCGTTAAACAGGTGCTGGCAGTGGTTGTACAGCCCCTTCGCGCACGCCGGGCAGGCGCGGCAAGGGGCCGTCGGCACCCACATCACCGCGTCGCCCGTTTGAAACCCGCTCACGCCTTGGCCCACCACGGCCACGACGCCCGACGCTTCGTGCCCCAATGGTCCCGGCACGGGGAGCTTGGCATGCCCGCGGCGGTAAGTCTTGAGGTCGGTGCCGCACGTCAACGCCGCGTGCACCCGCACCAGCACCTCGCCGGGGCCGGGTGCGGGGACGGGCACCTCGCGAAAAGTGAGGGAGCGGATGGCTTCGAGATATGCCTGCTTCATGACGCAGCCTCGCTTTCGCCGAGCCGGTCGTACACGATCCGGCCGCCGCACAGCGTCATATCGACTTCCACCGAGGGCAGCTCGTCCGGGCTCATGCTAAAGATGTCCCGGGACAGGATAGCCACGTCCGCGAGGAACCCGGGCCGGAGAGCGCCCTTGCGGGTTTCGTCAAAGGTGGTGTAGGCGCTCCCCGCGGTGTAGGCCGTGAGGGCTTCGTAGATGTCGAGTCGCTGGTCGGGTCCGTAGACGCGCCCCCTCATGCTCCTGCGGGTCAGCATGGCGTAGACGCCCAGAAGCGGGTTGGCGGGCGAGATGGGCGCGTCGGAGCTCGCCGACGGGTTGAGTCCTGCCTCCAGAAACCGGCGCATCGGGTACGCCCCGGGCACCCGGGCTTCGCCGAGATGGTGCCCGTAGCTGTCGGCGAAGACGTAGACGAAGACCGGCTGCGGCACGGGCACGACGCCCGCCTGCTTGAGCCGCCCGATGAAGCCTGGCCGGAGGAAACCGCAGTGCTCGATGCGGTGGCGCGCGCCGGGTCGCGGGAACTCCCGCAGCACGGTCTCGTACGCCGTGAGCACCTGGTCTGCGGCCGCGTCACCGATGGCATGAACGGCCACTTGCCAGCCCCGCTCGTGGTACGGCCGGATGCGCTCGATGAGGTCGTCGAGTTTGTAAGTGAGGATGCCGTAGGACGTACCGTCCACGTACGGTTCCGTGAACGCGGCGGTGCCGCCGCTGGCGCTGCCGTCGGCGAAAAACTTTACCGGCCCGAGGCGCAGGTGTTCATCGCCGAAGCCCGTGCCCAGCCCCGCCTCCAGGACGGACGGGGCTACCGCCTGGCCACCGAGGGAGCTGTCGCCCAGGAGCGCCAGGGTAAACCGCACCGTGAGCAGGCCCCGCTCCCGGGCGGTCCAATACGCCTGCAGGTCGCCGGTGCCGGCGGCCATGCCCACCCCGGCGTCGGTGACGCTCGTAATGCCGTAGCGGTTAAACTCCCGCATGGCCCAGGCGAGCGCTTCCACAAGCTGATCGACCGAGGGCGGCGGCACTTGCCCGAGCACCCGCTCCATCGCGTTGTCCATGAGCAGCCCCGTGAGCCGTCCATCCCGCCGCTGGAACATGCCGCCCGGGGGGTCGGGTTCGTCCTCCCGCACGCCGGCAAGGCGCAAAGCCTGGGAGTTGGCGACCCCCATGTGCAGATCGGTGCGGGTGACGAACACTGGGTGCTCCGGAGCCGCCTCGTCGAGTTCTTCCCGGGTCGGGTGGCGGCCTTCGGCCAAGTGCGCCTCATTGTAGCCGGACGCGAGAATCCACGTCCCCGCCGGGCGCGCCGCCGCGGCTCGGCGGATCGTGTCCTGGATGTCGCGGATAGATCGAACGGCGCCCGGGCTTACATCGACCTGCGTGCCTTGCTGGCCGAAGCGGATCGGGTGGGCGTGGGCGTCGTTGAAGGCGGGGATCGCGGTGCGTCCCCCAAGGTCAATGACCTGCGTAGCAGGACCCGCCAGGCGCAGCACGTCCTCGGTCTTGCCCGTCGCCACGACGCGCCCGCCCCATACGGCCAAGGCCTCCACCCGCTCCCGGGAAGGATGGCCCGGCCAAATGCGGCCGTTCACCAGAATCGTCTCGGCGTGGAGAAACATGTCCGGCATGGCAACATGATAACATTTCGAACGCTCGCGGGCACCTATCAGGTGTTGCGCGTGAAACCATGGATTCTTCCGCCGATCGTTCCCTTCTCCAGAGAGGATAAAGTTTCTATCCGACATTCTCGCGAATGAGGACAGGTGGCCTGGCGGCCGCCTCAGAATCCCCTCTGTCAAATCCTGACGGAAAAGGAGTGGAACCAAAATCATGCGAGTTGTGCGACGGTCGATCGGTATCGCCCCGCTGCTGCTGGCGCTTTTGCTGGCGGTGGCACCCATGGCGGCCGCCCAGAGGATGAACCTGGCTACGGCCACGACGGGCGGCGCCTACTACCCTGCGGGCATCGCGGTGGCCCAGCTGCTGAGCGAGAAGATCCCGGGCCTGCAGGTGTCCGCGTCCACCAGCGGCGGTTCGGTCGAGAACATCACGCTGCTGGCCTTCAACGAGGCGCAGATGGCGTGGGTGCAGAGCAACGTGTTGGAGGATGCCTACCTCGGCACCGGCACCTTTGCGGGCGAGGCCCATCCTGAACTGCGGATTCTTGTCCCGGGCGTCGAGAACCACTACCAGATGCTGGTCGACCGGGAATCCGGCATCAACTCGCTGGCTGAGTGGCGCGGCAAGCGGGTTGTCGTCGGGCGCCTTGGCAGCGGCACGGTCGTGACCCATGAAGTGGTGCTGGGCGCGTTTGGCATTACGCTGTCCGATATCGTGCCCGACTACCTCGGCCAGAACGAGGCCATCGACGCCATTCGCAACGGCCGCGCCGATGCCACCATCGCGGTCGGCGCCGCGCCGCTGGCCCCCATCTCCGAGGCCCTGGCCGGTCCCGGCACCCGTGTGCGGCTCCTGAGCCTGTCGCCGGAAGAGATCGCGCAGATCACCTCCTACACCCAGTGGATCACGCCCATGACGATCCCGGCGGGCGTCTATCCCGGCCAGACCGAGCCCATCCACACCGTCGGCCACGTCGGCTTCCTCGTCGTGCACGAGCGGATGAGCGAAGACCTGGCCTACCGGATCGTCAAGACCATGTACGAAAACCGGGAGTGGCTCATCCAGACGTATCCCGGCTGGGACAACGGGTCCTTTGAGAACCCCAAGACGGCGCTGACCTTGAGCGTGCCGTTGCACCCGGGCGCCGAGCGGTACCTGCGGGAAGCCGGCCTGCTCGACTAACATCGACCGTGCTTGTCCGGGCCGGGGGCTCCCCCGGCCCGGCCGGCACCTGGAGGGGATCACATGGCGGATCGTTCCCATGAGGCGGCCGGAACCGGCCCGGGGAGCAGCGCGAACGGGCGCGCGGCCAAGTCGTTGACCGCGGTGCTCATCACCGTTCTGGCCATCGGGTTCTCCCTGTACGAGATCTGGTCCAACAGCCTCGTATCGCTTGTTTCCATTAAGCAGAGCGCGGTCTTCCTCGCTTTTCTCCTGGCGCTCGTGTTCCTCAAGTACCCGCTGTTTCCGTCCCGAGGAGTGCGCTGGTACGACTACCTTTTCGCGGCGGCCGGCGTCGCGGTGGGCGTCTACACGCTGTTTGCCACGGACCGTTTGGCCCTGACGCTGCTGCGGGGCACGACCATGGACTACTTCATGGGCGGCGTGGCCTTGGTGCTCGTCATCGAAGCGGCCCGCCGGTCCGTCGGCCACTGGATGGCCATCCTGCCCGTCGTCGCCATCCTGTATGCCCTCTTTGGCCAGTACATCCCGGGCCAGTTCGGGCATTACGGGTTTACGCTGAACCGTTTTCTCCTGCGCATGTACCTGGTGGACGAAGGCATCTACGGCCTGACGACGCAGGTGGCGGCTACCTACATTTATCTCTTTGTCCTCTTTGGGTCGTTCCTCGCCCAAAGCGGCGCCGGCCAGCTGTTTACGGACCTTTCGGTGCGCCTCGCCGGCCGATCGCCCGGCGGACCGGCCAAAGTGGCCACCATCTCCAGCGCCCTCATGGGCTCCATCTCCGGCAGCGCCGCGGCCAACGTGGCGACCACAGGGGCCTTCACCATCCCTTTGATGAAGAAGACCGGCTTTGATCCGGCCTTCGCCGGCGCCGTGGAAGCGGTGGCCTCTACCGGCGGCATGATCATGCCCCCCGTCATGGGCGCGGCGGCCTTTATCATGGCCCAATACCTGGGGATGTCCTACGGCCAGATCATGATCGCGGCGCTTATCCCGGCCGGCCTCTACTACGTGTCCGTGTACGCCTGGGTCCACTACTACGCCCTCAAGAACGGCCTGCGGGGCGTCTCCCGCGAGGACATGCCGGTCATGACCGATATGGCCAGGCGGCTCATCCTGTTTGCCCCGCTGGTGATCATCATCTGGGCGCTCCTCTCCGGCCGCACCGCGATTTACGCCGCGTTTTTGGGCATCGTCGCGGTCATCGTGTCCAGCTGGCTGCAGCGGGATCGCATGGGGTGGCGGGACATCCTCGCGGCCTTGGAGGACGGCGCCATGTCCGCCTTGAGCGCGTGCATGGCCGCGGTGGCGGCCGGCATCATCGTCGGCGTCGCGGGCATGACGGGCATCGGGCAAGTGTTGTCGCTCAACATCATGTCCCTTTCGTTCAACAACGTGTACATCGCCCTGGCCCTGACGGCGGTGGCCTCGCTGGTGATGAGCATGGGCCTGCCCGCTACGGCGTGCTACGTCATCGGCGCCACCATCCTCGCCCCGGCGCTGGTGCGCATGGGCGTTTCGCCGATTGGAGCGCACATGTTCGTCTTTTACTTCGCATCGCTCTCCAACATCACGCCGCCCGTGGCCATCGCGTCGTACACGGCGGCCGGCATCGCCCAGGCAAACCCGTTCAAGCTCGCCTGGCAGGCGGTGCGCATCGCCCTGCCCGGCTTCATCGTCCCGTTCCTCTTTGCCATGAACCCGGTTCTGCTCGCCCGGGCGTCCAACCCTTGGATCCTTATCTGGTCCGCCTTCACCGCGACCGTCGGCACGGTCATGCTGGCCGCGGCGGGCGCCGGCTATTTGCTGCGTCCTACGCCGTTGTGGATCCGGTTGGTGTACGTCGTCGCTTCGCTTCTCCTCATCCATCCGGCGGTTGAAACCGACATCGCCGCCTTTGTCCTCCTGGCGGTGTCCTTGACCGCCGACTTCATCGGTACCCGTGCGGAGCGCCAGGCCGCGCTGGCCGGCGCGCCTCCTGCCGGCAGGGGAGGGCGGACGCCGTGAACGCGGGAGCGTTTGAAGTTATCCGGGCCCGCATCGGGCTCCTGATCCCATCGGTCAACGTGGTGATGGAAACCGATTTCCGCCGGTACCTGCCCCCCGGACTGCAGGCCCACGCCCACCGGGTCTACCGGCGCAGCCTGCAGTCGACGCATGAGTCGGAAAATCAGGTGCTGGCCGACAGTCTCGAGGCCGCGAAGGCCTTGGCCCATACCCGGGCGGACGTCATCGTGTTCGGCTGCACCGCGGCGACGATCCTCGAAGGTGCCGGCGGCGATCGGATCATCGGCCAGCGGCTGACCGATGCGACGGGCATCCCCACGGTAACGACCGCCACAGCCGTCGTGGAAGCCTTGCGCCACCTAAACGCGCGCCGGGTGGCCATGCTGACGCCGTACCGGGACGAGATCAACGAAACCGAGCGGGAGTTTCTGCAAGCCAGCGGTTTTGAGGTGACGCAGGCGACCGGCATGCAGATCCTCGAGAGCCTGCGCATCCCGCAAGTAGGACCCGGCCAGATCTACCGGTTTGTCCGGGACGAACTCAAGGAGCCGTGCGACGCCGTTTTCATCAGCTGCACCAACTTCCGGGCGTGGGAGGCGCTGCCGTACCTGGAGGCGGACCTCGGGGTCCCGGTCGTCACGTCCAACCAGGCGTCGTGCTGGGCGGCCCTGCGCCTTTTGGGCGAGAGTTGCCCCGTCCGCGGGGGCGGCCGCTTGTTTGAAGAACCTGCCTAAAGATGCATTCGAGGTGACCACATTGTCGTTGCGCTGCCAGTGCCTGTTGCTCAATCAAGACGAAATCCTGCAAGTCGGAGCAACGGACATCCACTTTCTGCTGGAAGCCGTCGAGGAAGGCTTTCGCCTGCACGGGCTCGGCGACTGCACCAATCCGCCCAAGGTCAAGCTGGGACGCCCCGGCAAGCCCCGGGACCTGGTCATGGCCCTTCCCGGGTACCTGGGCGGGGACTACCATATGTTCGGCTGCAAATGGGTGCTGGCCATCCCCGACAACGTGGAGCGGGGGATTCCCCGTTCGTCGGGGCTCATCGTGCTCAATGACGGCGAAACCGGCTGGCCCCTGTGCGTGATGGACGGCACCATCGTCAACATCGTGCGCACCGGCGCCGTGAGCGGCGTCGGGGCCCGCTACCTGGCCCGCCCGGACTCAAGCCGCATCTGCCTCATCGGCGCCGGTCCCCAGGGCCGCATGCAGGTGGCGGCGTTGGCCGCCGTGCTGCCCCTGAAAGAAGTCGAGGTGTTTGACCTCGTGCGCGAGCGTGCCGAGCAGGCGGCGGCGTACCTCGCCGAGACCTTGGGCCTGTCGGCCCGGGCCGTGGACGACCCGAAGCCCGCGGTGCAGGCGGCGGACGTGGTGGTGACGGCCACCATCGCCCACGACCCGTATTTGGCCTGGGACTGGCTGCGGCCGGGGACTTTCTACGTCGACATGGCGTCCCACGACGCGTACCCGGAAGTGTACCTGCGGGCCGACAAGGTCATCGTCGACGACTGGCGCCAGCTTAAGGAGCACGGCACCGGCACGCTGCCCGAGATGTACGCGGCCGGCCAGATCAAGGATGATGACATCTACGGAGAGCTCGGCGAGGTGGTCGTCGGCGCCAAAGAGGGCCGGCGCTCGCCCGACGAGATCATCGTGTTCAAGCACATCGGCATCGCGGCCACCGACTTGCCGGTAGCGGCCGGGATTTACCGCCGCGCCCGGGAGCGGGAGCTGGGCACGTCCTGGACGGTCTGGGAAAAGCCCTGGAGCGCGATGTAACGACGGGTCAAGCCGGACCGGCATCGCCGGCGGCTTGCCATGCAAAGGGGGCGATGCGGATGTACGGGTGGCGGGCACGCCTTGGCATGCTGCTTCCCACCAACAACACGGTGCTGGAGCCGGAGGCGGCCATGTGGGCGCCGGCGGGCGTGACGGCCCACGCGACGCGCATGATCTCAAGCCGCACCGGCCACGGCTCCATCGAAGGGCTCCGGCACCTGGTCACCCAGGTGGACCGGGCGCTGGAGGAGTTTTCCATCACCGGGGTCGACGCGGTGCTTTACGGCTGCTTGTCCACGAGCCTCGTCCATGACGACTGGGAGGAGAAATTCGCGGGCAAGGCGAGCGCCATCGCCGATGTCCCCGGGGCGACGGCCTTTGGATCGGTCTGCGCGGCCTTGGAAACCGTCGCGGCGCGGCGGCTCGCGGTGCTGTGCCCTTACGGCAAGGAAATTCAGGCGCTGGTTGCGCCGGCCTTTGGCCGGCGCGGTTTTGAGGTGACGGCGCTGCACAGCCTGGAAGTCACGGGCCTTCGGGCCGTGTGCAACGTCGACCCCATCGAGGTCTACAAAGCCGCCCGGTCGCTGGATCTGACCGGCGCTGACGCGCTGGTCATTTTGGCCACTGACTTGCCGACATTCCCGATCCTGCCCAACCTGCGGGCCGCGCTGCCCATCCCCGTCGTCGCCACCAACCAGGCGCTTTTGTGGCGGGCGGGGCAGCTGGTCGGACTTTCCCAGGACAATCCATTCATGCCGCTGGCAAAGGAGGCGAGGGCGTGAGCGCGTCCGTCTACTTTGTACCCGTCTTGGACACGACCTGGGTCGAATTTGGCCCGATGAACCCCAAAAAGAACTACCAGGTCGGCATCCCGCCGCTCCGCCTGTGCTACGAGGAGGCGGAGGCCAGCGTCGCGTTCATGGCGCGGGTTACCGGCGGCAAGGGCGTCATCGCGATCCACTCCGGCGTCTACTGCCGCGAGGCGTTTTACCACGAACCGTTTCTGTCGCTGTGGGAGTCCGCGGTCGAGCTCGGCATGGAGCTTTGCCTGCACACCCACGAAGAGGTGGCCGGCGGCATGGCCACCCTCAACGGCTACCCCGACCACATGAAAAGCGTCCTGCGGGCGCGGTTTCAGGATTTGGCCGCGCACGGGCTGCGGCCGGTCGCCTACCGGGGCGGGCTGTACGCCTACGCGCCGTTCCTGACCGGATTCCTGCCGGAGCTTGGCATCCACATCGACTTGTCGGCCGCGCCTGGGTACGGGGAGCACTGGCGGGAGTCGTCGTGGCTCGGCGCACCCTACTCGGGATACTACCTCGATGCCGAGCGGCGCACGCAGCCGGCGCCGCCGTCGGCGGCAGGCGTCTTTGAAATCCCCATCGGCGCCGACGGCCGCGGCGGCACGAACCACCACTTCCTGTACGTGGACTTCGAGCCCAACGGGCTTGACCGGCTTGCCCAAATCTGGGACGCGTGCGTGGCCCGCGCCGACGAGGAAGGCCGCCCGCAGTGGATTCACACGCTGTTTCACACCATCTCCGCCTCCCGGCCCGACATGCTCCGCCGCTACGAGGAGTTTTTCGAGTACTGCCTGCGGCATGGGGGACAAGTCACGGGCGCCGAGGAGGCCAAGGCGCTCTACGACCAGTCGGTCGGCCTCACGCCGGGCGCGGCCCACGGGGCCCACGGCCGGGCCGATTCGCGGGCTTAAGGGGGCGTGAACGCCATGTTTGGCTGGCGTGCCCGGATTGGGCTGCTTTTGCCCATGGACAACGCCGTCATGGAGCCGGAGCTGTACTCCCTCGGCCTTGAGGGCGTCAGCTTTCACGGCGCCCGGCTGGCCACCATCGAACGCAGCGAAATGCCGGCCGACGGCGTGCGCTTGTCCCGGGTTTTTGTCGAAATGGCGGCCAGCGCGGTCGTGTACGCCTGCGCGGAGACGAGCTTTCTGCAAGGCGTGGACGCCAACCGCTGGATTGCCGAAGCCATCGAGCGGGAAACCGGCCTTCCGGCTTTGACGGCCACGGGCGCCATGGTGGAGGCCTTAAGGGCCTTGGGTGTCTCCCGCATCGGTCTGGTTACCCCATATACACCTGAGCGGACCGTTATCATGCAGGAGTTCCTCGGGCGGATGGGTTTCACCACGGTCGCCGCCGAGAGCCGGGACTTCGCCGTTGGGTCTTGCGACGCCCGGGAATGGTACGAAACGAACCGCCAGCCCGGTTGGACAGCCTATGAGATGGCGCGCAAAGCGGCCGTGCCCGGCGCGGAAGCCCTCGTCATCAGCGCCACCAACTTCCGGACGCTGGACGTGATCGCCGCGCTGGAGGAGGACACCGGCCTGCCGGTCATCTCCACCAACCAGGCGATCTTGTGGGCGGTCCTGGGGCGGCTGGGCGTCGCCGCGGGACGGCAGCTGCCCGGAACACTGTGGCGGCTTCCTTGGCATGCGCGCTACAAAGGGGAGGAGCAAGCATGAAGCTGCAGGGCAAGTGCGCCCTGGTGACGGGGGCAAGCCGCGGCCTTGGCCGCGCCATTGCCATCGGCCTTGCCCGTGAAGGGGCCCGGGTCGGGATTCACTACCGCGGCGGCGCCGCGGAAGCCGAGTCGGCGGTCGCGGAGATCCGGGCCATGGGCGGCGACGCGGAGGCCTTTGAGGCGGACGTTCGCAGCAAGCCGGCCGTCGAGGCGATGTTCGCGCGGTATCTTGAGCGTTTTGGCCAGCTGGACATCTTGGTCAACAACGCGGGCATCATGTACAACACGCCCTTCGTGGACTTGCCGGAGGAAGAATGGGACCGGGTCATGGAGACCAACGTCAAGGGCTACTTCCTCTGCGGCCAGCAGGCGGCCAGGCACATGGTGCCCCGGCGGACCGGGAAGATCATCAACGTCTCTTCCACCCGCCAGGAGCAGGCGTGGCCCGGCAACGCCCACTACTGCGCCTCCAAAGGCGCGATCTACATGCTGACCCGCGTGATGGCGCTGGAGCTTGGGCCCCACGGCATCCGGGTCAACAGCATCTCGCCGGGCACCATCGAAACCGACTTGAACCGCCATACCCTGGCGGATCCCGAATTCCGCCGCACCCGCATCGGGCGCATCCCGGTCGGCCGCCTCGGCGTGCCGGAGGACGTGGTGGGGGCTGCGGTGTTCCTTGCATCCGACGAGGCGGATTTCGTCAACGGCGCGTTTCTCATGATCGACGGCGGCCAGACCATCTGGTAACCGGGCCGGCGAGCGGCGCGGGGCGTGTCTGGCGGCACGAGGAGGCTGACGGCAATGGCGTGGAAAGACTTGCGGCTGTTTCTTGAGAAGCTCGAGGAAATGGGAGACCTGGTCCGCATCAAGGACCCTTTCTCGACCCGCTACGAGATTGTCGGCTTGACCCGGCAGGCGGCGGATGCGGACGGGCCGGCGCTCCTCTTTGAAAACGTAAAGGAAAGCGAGTTTCCGGTGCTCAGCAACCTCTACGGCGCGAAGCGGCGCATCGCGCTGGCGCTTGGGGTGCCGGAGGAAGAGCTGTTTCGCTACTACCTTGAGCACGAGGAAGACTACGTCGAGCCCCGGATCGTGGATGAAGGGCCGTGCCAGGAGATCGTGCTCACGGGCGACGAGATCGACCTGCGCAAGCTGCCCATCCTGCTTCACTATGAAAAGGACGGCGGCCCGTACATCACCGCCGGCATTCAGATTGCCAAGCACCCGGACACCGGCCAGCGCAACCTGTCCATCCACCGGCTGCTGCTCCTGGATAAGGACTTGGTGACGGTTTACGCGCCGCCCGGCCGGCACCTGGGCCGCATCATCCAGCGCAACGAGGACTTTGGCCGCGGCACGCCCATCGCGACCGCCATCGGCGTTGACCCCGTCATCGGCGTCGCATCCCAAGCCCGGGTTCCCATGGGCCACGACGAATTCGCCGTGGCCGGCGGCTTGGGCCGGGAGCCGGTGGAGCTCGTGCGATGCAAGACGATCCCCGTGGAGGTGCCGGCCTACACCGAGATCGTGCTCGAAGGCGAGACGATCCCGGGCGAGCGGGTGCCCGACGGTCCCTTCGGCGAATATCCCGGCACCTACAGCCCCGTCAAGCAGGCGCCCGTCATGCGCATCAAGGCCGTCACCATGCGGCGGCGGGCCATCTACCAAAACGCGCTCACCGGGATGCCCATGACGGAGAACCACTGGATGATGCAGCCGGCCGCCACGGCCATGGTGTACCGGGAGGCGCACAAGGTGTGCCCCGAGGTCAAGGCGGTGAACGTGACCCCCGGAGGCACGTGCCGGCACCACGTCATCGTTTCCATCAAGAAGCGCCATGCCTACGAAGCCCGCAACCTGATGCTGGCCCTTATGGCCGGACCCTTGGGCGCGAAGCACGTCGTGGTGGTCGACGAGGACATCGACGTGTTTAACATGCTGCAGGTCGAGTGGGCCATCAACACCCGCGTCCAGCCCGACAAGGACGTCATCGTCGTCCCGGAGATGTACAGCCCGACGCTGGATCCGTCGGCCCCCATCGAGCGGGCCACGGCCAAGATGGGCATCGACGCGACGGCGCCCCTCGGCAAGCTGCAGGACTTCCAGCCGCCCAAGGTGCCGGGCATCGAGAAGCTCGACTTGAGCAAGTACTGGTCGCCGGCCGGACGGGGCGGGCGGCCGTGAGCGGGCCCGGGCGGCCGGACGCGGGCGGACAAGGGCGGCCCGCGCCGCGCGGGCGGACGAAAGGAGCGGCGCAGCGCCTCGTCGTCGCTATCTCGGGCGCCTCGGGGCCCATCTACGGCATCCGGCTCCTGCAGGCGCTAAACCAGGCCGGCGTCGAGGTCCACCTCATCCTGAGCCCTTGGGCGGAAAAGACCATTGCCATCGAGACGTCTTGGTCCGTCGCCGACGTCAAGGCGCTGGCCCAGCGGGTCTACGCCGCCGACAACATGGCGGCGGCCGTTTCCAGCGGCTCCTTTCGCCACGACGGCATGGTCATCGCCCCGTGCAGCATGCGTACGCTCGCGGCCATCGCCCACGGGCTCTCGGACAACCTGATCGCGCGGGCGGCCGACGTGACCTTAAAAGAGCGCCGGCCGCTTATCCTCGTCCCCAGGGAAACGCCGTTCAACCTGATTCACCTGGAGAACATGGTGAGGCTGCACCATGCCGGAGCTGTCATCATGCCGCCCGTGCCTTCCTTTTACCACCGGCCCCAGACTATCGACGACCTCTTGGACCATTTCACCGGCCGCATCCTGGATCTGCTGGGCATTGACAACACGCTGGTGGGCCGGTGGACCGAGCCGATTCGCCGCCGCGGCCGGCGGGGGGAGGAGGAGACGGAATGCTGATCCTGACCGATGATGACGTAGCCAAGCTGCTCACCATGCCCGAGGCCATCGCCGCGAGCCGGCAGGCGTACGTCGCCCTGGCCGAAGGCCGGGTGCACGTGCCGCTGCGCCATCACGTTCCCGCGGCCGACGGGGGCGTCGGCCTCGTCATGCCTGGCTACGTGCCGGAGGCACAAGGCTACGGCGTCAAGTTCGTCTCCGTCATGCCCGCGAACCGGGACCGGGGCTTGCCGGTCACCCTCGGGACGATGATGCTGTTTGATCCGGCCACGGGCGTGCCGCTGGCCCTCATCGCAGCCACGTACCTCACCGCGTTTCGCACCGGCGCCGGCACAGGCGTCGCCACGGACCTCCTGGCCCGGCCGGACGCGGCGGAGCTTGCCATCATCGGCACCGGCGGCCAGGCCGACGCCCAGGTTTGGGCCGTACTGGCCGTGCGGCCGGTGACGCACGTGCGCGTGTACAACCGCACCCGGGCCAAGGCGGAGGACTTTTGCCGGCGCCACCAAGGCGCGCGCAACCGCGACGGGCAGGAAGTCTCCTTTGCCGTTGTCGATAGCCCCCAGGAAGCCGTCGAACCCGCGGACATCGTCGTGGCTTCCACCAACGTTTACACGCCCGTCGTGCGCGGGGAATGGCTCAAGCCCGGCTGCCACGTCAACGGCATCGGGTCCCACGACCCGCGGATGCAGGAACTGGATGAAGAGACGATACGCCGGGCGAGCGTGATCGCGGTGGACTCCCGCGCCGGGGCGCTTGTGCCCGGCGACTTGTCCATCCCGCTCAAGCAGGGGATCGTCCGGGAGAGCGATATCGTGGAGATCGGTCTCATCGCCCAGGGGAAACACCCGGGCCGCCGCAGCGCCGAGGAGGTCACGGTCTTTAAGTCGGTAGGCCACGCCTCGCAAGACCTCGTCACCGGCCGCATGGTGTATGAGAAGGCGCTGGCCGCCGGCATCGGCCAAGCCGTTTCCCTGTAGATGACGGTGTCCTTCCAAATAGCTTGTTCGTACAGGGCCCTCCTGCGAGGGCCCTTTCTTCACGGTTCTGCCGGGGCGGTGCTTTCTCCAGCGGCCCGTTCCCGGAAGCGCAGGAGGAAGAGGCTAGTGACCGACAGGAGGCCGCAGCTCAATACAAGCCAGCCTGTCCGGTAGGCAGCCACGTCAACAACGAAACCGAACAAGGTCGGGCCGATCAGGGCGCCGGTCATCATGGCCGCCACGGCAAGCCCCGACGCCGCGCCGCCCGTGCCCGGCCGAGCCTTTTCCAGGCTCAACGCGAGCACAAGTCCCGGCCAGCCCAGCGTGGTCATACCGACGATGAGCATGAGCAGCCCGATGACGATGCCGGGCAGCCCCTCGGGGCTCACAGCCAAAAGGGCCAGGGCGGCGCTCGCACACAAGGCGAGGCCGGCCAGCAGGCCTTTGCGCCGGCCGCCGAGCGCCCGGTCACTGACCAAGCCCATGATCGGCCGCGCCGCCATGCCGGCAAACTGGGAGACGCTCAGAAGCGTTCCGGCCGTCACCACCGGCACCGCCCAGCGGTCTTGCAGGAAGGGCACAAGGAACGAGATGACCGAGTTTTGGCAAATGGCCATGGAGAGCGTCAGGGCATACAGCCACACCATGCTGTCCTCTCGGATGAGCGAAAAGGGGCCTAGGGACGAGCGGCGGCGGTCGCCGCCGGCTGACGGCGGGGCGCTTGTCAGGGCCCGGGGCCCGCTGCGGTACAACCCATGCAGCGCCACACCGGCGCCTGCCACGGACAGGCCGAGGGCGCCGAGGGCCACCTTCCAGCTGGTGGCCAGGGCGAGACGGGGCAAGACGAGGGCCGAAAGGGCGATGCCCAGCGGTATGCCGGCTTGGGTAAGTCCGACGGTCAGGCCGCGGCTCTCGGGGGGAAACCAGGTGACCGTGCCGTTGCTGGCCAGAGGCGAGATGGCGCTGAAGCCGGCCCCGCACAAAAGCAGCAGGCCGACGCTGCCCGGAAAGCCCAGGGGAAGCAAGAACGCGGCCAGCGGCGCGCCGATGGCGAGCAAGCCGAGCAGGATCATGCGGCGCACGCCGACCCGGTCCACGAGCACGCCGGCGACGTAAGCCGTGCTCATCGCCCCCAGGCCGACCGCGGAGGACAAGACCCCAAACTGCGCTTTGCTCAACCCGAAGTGTTCCATGATAAACGGGCTCAAAGGGCCGACGGCGTACCGGCCCATGGATCCGAGGCTGACGACGCCCACGAGCACCGCCAGCATTCGCCAGGCGCGGCCTGTCAGATTCAACGGGACACCTCCGTTGGACGCCGCCGGCGAGCGACAGGCCTGACCTTGACCGCTTCTGCCGGGCCGGGGAACGAGGGAAACGGGGGCCTGAGGAGTGTTGCGATGGGTGCAGAGTACGGCGCGTATGCTGCATGCTCCTGCATACGACCGCATGTCGCGTGGAGGAACCGCCGCGGGAGACCAAGAAACGTCCAGGAACCACCATGGAGAGGATCGGGTTCGCATGTCACGCCTTACCGTCGCCACGGTGCTGACGCTGCCCGCCCTGCGGGGAGCGCGGCTCCTCGCGGGCAAGGCCGGTCTTGAACGGGTCATCGAGTGCGCCACCGTCATGGAAACCCCTTACGTCACCCGGTGGCTGCGGGGCAACGAACTGGTCATCACCAGCCTGTACGCCGTCCGGGACGATGAGGCGGAGCAGGTGGAGATGGTGGCGCGCCTTGCCGCCGCGGGGATCGCGGCCTTGCTCATCAAATCCAAGGTGTACGTGGAACAGCTGCCCGACGCGATGCTGGAAGCCGCGGACAAGCTCGGCCTGCCGATCTTGGAGCTCCCGGTCGCGGTGCCCTACATCGACGTCGTCCATGCGGTGATGAGCGAGGTCTTTCGCCGGAGCAGCGCCCGCCGCTACGAGCTGGATCTCGTGGATGACCTGCTCACCGGTTCGGTTTCCGATGCGACGTTGGCCTCCCGGGCGGCGGAGGTTCGCTGGAATCCGAGCGGCGGCGCCGTGGCGATTGTCTGTCAGATCGATCCCCCGGAGCAAGAGGCCATGCACGCCCAAGGACTGTACCGGCTGTGCGACGCCGCCGTGGACGAGGCGCGGGCGGTGGCTCGCAAGAGCAACGGTCTTGCCGCGGGCAGCGGATCGCGGGTGCGGATCATTCTCACCAGCGGCGTAGAGGGCAAGCCCCTCGGCGCCGCGGCGGTCCGGGCCTGGTGCGAAGACGTCCACCAGCACCTCCGCAGGCGGCTGAAAGACGTTCCCGTGTCCATCGGCATCGGCGATCCCGTTCCTTCCTGGCGGGAGCTGCCGGGAAGCTACCGCGTCGCGTGCCGCTCTCTCGCCCTTGGGCGGCAGCTGCGGGGAGCGGGCACGGTGTCCGACCCCAACGATCTGGGCGTCTACACCTTCCTTAGCTCCTTTGCCGCGGGTTCGGGGGGGCCGCCGGCCGTGCCGATCAATCCCGGGCTCCGCCGGCTCCTCGACAGCACGTCGCCGGCCACCGGGCAGCTTTTGCACACCCTCCGCTGCTACTTGGACGAACAAGGAAACTTGCGCCGGACCGCGGAGCGGCTGTATGTGCACTACAAGACGGTCCAGTACCGCCTGCGGCGCATCGAGGCATTAACCGGCTGGGACCTGGGCCGCCCCGAACTGCGCCTGGAGCTGGCCCTTCAATTGCGGTGGCTGGAGGTCGTCGGGGCGGGCCTCCACCACGAGCCCGCGACGCCGCCCGGCTGAAAGCCGTCTGGCGGTTTTGTATACATCTGGAATCTCACGTGCCGTCCGGCGCCGTTCTGGTATAATGGTCGTTGAAGGCCTGGGACGGGCCGGATGCCGGCCCAGGTTTCCCCGGGCACACCAGCGCAGCCCGCCTGAGCGCCGGGAGCGGGGTGAGCCCCCGCCGCCACACCGACGAGCTGCCGTTCCTGAAAGAAGGCCGTCTCGTGGGTATCCCCTACTACCGCAAAAACTTATTCGTCATGTGGGTGGCCGTGTTTCTCGTCTCGGCCAGCTGGACGCAGGTGATGCCCTTCCTGCCCCTGTTCCTCGCGGAGATGGGCGTGACCGACGGTCTCAACACTTGGGCCGGCATCGCCCTGAGCGCCCATTTTGTCACCGGCATCTTTATGGTGCCCGTCTGGGGCAAGCTGGCCGATAAGTATGGGCGCAAGCCGATGGCGGTGCGGGCCGGTTTGTGCTTGAGCCTCCTCTATTTCATCACCGGCCTCGCGACGGCGCCTTGGCAAGTGGCGGTGCTGCGCCTGCTCAACGGCGCGCTGACCGGCTTCATCCCGATGTCCATCGCCCTGGTCGGCACCAACACGCCGCCCGCGTACGCGGCCCGCTACGTCGCATCGGTGCAAACCGCCTCGGCGGCGGGCACCATCATCGGCCCCGTCCTCGGCGGCACGCTGGCGGCCATCTTTGGCGTGCGCGGATCGTTTTACGCATCGAGCACCCTCGTTTTCATCTCCACGATGCTGACCGTTTTCTTTGTCACCGAAAAGCGCAAGCCCATGGCCAGCGAGCCGACGACGCTGCTGGCCGACCTGCGCACCGCGCTCAACATGCCCTCCATGTGGGTGGCCATGTTCGTCAGCATGGTGGGACAGATGGCGACCATGGGCGTGCAGCCGGTGCTCGTGCTGCACATCGAAGGCCTCCTGGGCAAAGCGGCCAGTTCCTTCCTGAGCGGTTTCATTTTGGCCTTGCCGGGCCTAGCGCTCTTTGTCAGCGCCACGCGCTGGGTCGGGATGCTGGACCGCCACCCCCTGCAGCGGGTGGCGTTCATCGCGTTTCTCGGAGCCGGGATCGGCTACATCGTCTCAGGGGTGCTCGGCACCATCTGGCTCTTTGTCCCCATCTTCTTCGCGGCCAGCGTTTTCGCGGCCGCCTTCCGGCCCCTCGGGGCCGCAGTCGTGTCGATGGAGGTCCCGGAAGACTTCCGGGGCCGCGCCTTTGCCCTGCAGACGTCCGCGACGACCATGGGAGGCCTCATCGGGCCTCTCATCTCAGGCGTCACCGCCGACATCCTCGGCCGGGCGGCCGTCTTTGTCGTGCTCGGCGTTTTGTTGCTCGCAAGCCCGATAGTCGTCTCGCGCCACATGGCCCACGCGGGCGCCGAGAAACCCGTTGAGGAGCATGCCCGTCCAGTCTGAGCCATGGCCGCGCGGCAAACCCCTCGGCCGGCTAAGGGCACCTGCTTGCTTGCGCGATTCCTCCCGCTAGGTCCAATCGTTCGACTAAGCCCCTGGCGCTTCGATCCGGCGCTGGTTGGGCAGGGGAAACAGAACCCTTTGTGGTACTGCCACAAACAACTCTCAGTTGTTTGTCGCACATGAACGAACGTTGCAGCATGCTTGCCTTTTCGCATACCTGCCACCGGAGGAAATAGCTCCATGCAGCTCAAAGATGCGCTGGCCATGCCGGCGCTGAGCCGGCTGCGGGTCGTAGCCGGCCGGCGAGGCCTGGAAAGGCCCGTGCGCTGGGTGCACGTGGTGGACATCCCCGACGTCCGCTCCTGGGTGCGGCCGGGACACCTCTTGCTCACGACGGGCTACGCGTGGCCCCGCGCGGAAAGAGAGCAGCGTGCCCTTATCGAAGACTTGTACGCCCGGGACCTCGCGGGCGTCGGGCTGGCGGTGCCCCAGTTTTTTGCGCAGTTTCCTCCTGCGGCGGTGGCGCGCGCGGAGGAGCTTGGTTTCCCGCTGATCGAGATCCCGTGGGAGATCCCCTTTGCCACCATTACGGAAACCATCAGCCGCGCCATCCTGACGGAACAGACGACGCTTCTTGAGCGGTCGGAGGCGATCCACCGGGCCCTCACCCGGGCCGCCCTCGAGCTCGACAGCCTCGACGCCATCGTCCGCCGCATAGCGGTCACCTTGGAGCGGCCGTCCGCCTTTTTTGACACGACGGGCCAGCTCGTGGCGTTCCATCCGGACGCGAGAAGCGGCGGGCCCGGTGACGCCTCCCAATCCCCGAAGCGCGCGGGACTTGCTGCCGGTCCCGCCGCCGACGTCGTGCGGGAGGTGGTGCACCAGGCCCATTGCCCCGTACAGGTGAGCGTGGACGGATGCATGTGGCTGATGGAGCCGGTGCGCCTCGGACAGCGGCCCCTGGGGGCGCTGGCCCTCGCCGGCGCCGGCCAGCCCTTTACGGACCTGGACATGCGGGCGGTGGAGCAGGCGGCGACCGTCGTCGCCCTCCACTTCTCCTACCAGCAGCGGGTGGACTTGGTCCAGGCCCGCCTGCGCTTCGGGATCGTCGACTCGTTGCTGGAGGGCCGCTGGGTGATGAGCCCCTCGGCGCTGGAGCGGGCGCGGCTGCTCGGATTTGACCCGGAGGCGACGTACCTGGTAGCCGTCTTTCACCTGCGCAAGGAGACGGTGCCGCTGGACGGCGAGGAAGCGTTTATGCGCCGGGAGCGGGTCGCCGGCGAGCTGCGCCGGCGCATGAGCGAACGGGGTACACCCCCCTTGCTGACGCTGAATCTCAACCGGATCGTCGTGCTCTTGCCGGAAAGTATGGACCCGCGGTCGTTTTGGTCGTTGTTCGATCCGGAAGATGTGGCGGTGGGCGTGAGCGACCCATGCTGCGGCGTCCGCGCGATCCCGGAAGGATTTCGCCAGGCCGAGCAGGCATTGCAATGGAACGGGTATCGCGGCTACTGCGACTACCGGGAAACACTGTTGCCGCGGGTGCTGGCCGGGGACGCGGCGGCCCGCACCGCGTACGTGCGCCGCATGCTGGGGCCCCTCTTGGACACCGACAGCGGCGAACGGCTGCTGGCTACGCTCGCCGCCCTGGCGCGGCACGAGTTTTCCCACAAGCGCACCGCCGAAGTGCTTCACGTCCACCCCAACACCCTGCGTTACCGGATGACGCAGCTGGAAAACTGCCTCGGCGTCGACTTTTCTGACCCCGACGTGCGCTTTAAACTCCGGCTTGCTGTGGAGATTTTGGAACTGCACAACAATCGCGCCCGTTGAAGTTTGGCATCCCGGTACGTGGCCGGCGAAACGGTGGGTGTGCTATGTTGAAGGTTAATCAAACGCCGGACTTGTCGGTCTGTCGGGGGGACTTGACTGCATGGAGGGAACAGGAACCCGCACGGAGGCGCTGCTGCGCCTTAGGGACCAGCACGTGGCCAGGGGCGTGGCCACGGCGACACGTGTCGTGGCGGCGCAGGCGCAGGGGGCCCTGCTCTGGGACGTCGATCAAAAAGAGTATCTTGACTTCGCTTCCGGCATCAGCGTGCTCAACGTCGGCCACCGCCACCCGCGGGTCGTCGAAGCGGTCCGCGCTCAGCTTGAGCGGTTTACCCACACGTGCATCCAGGTAACCCTTTACGAGCCCTACCTGCGGGTCGCGGAGCGGCTTAACGCCCTTGCGCCCGGCGACTTTGCCAAAAAGACGCTGCTCGTCACGACCGGGGCCGAGGCCGTCGAAAACGCCATCAAGATCGCCCGGGCGTACACCGGCCGGCGGGCGGTCATCGCCTTCAGCGGCGCGTTTCACGGGCGGACGCTGCTGGGCATGAGCTTGACGGGTAAAGCCAAGCCGTACCGGATCGGCTTTGGACCGCTGGCGCCCGAGATCTACCGGGCCCCGTACCCGTATGAGTACCGCGGGTGGACGGCGGAGCGGGCCTTGGCCGCCTTGGAGGAGTTGCTCGTTTCGCAGGTGGCGCCGGAGGAAGTCGCGGCGATCATCCTTGAGCCCGTCCTCGGCGAAGGGGGCTTCGTGCCTGCCCCGGCGGCCTTTATGCAGGGCGTGCGGGAGCTGTGCACGCGGCATGGCATCGTCTTTGTGGCCGACGAGATCCAGACCGGGTTCGGCCGCACCGGGCGCATGTTCGGCGTGGAGCACTCGGGCGTCGTACCGGACCTGATCACGGTCGCGAAGAGTCTCGCCGGCGGGCTGCCCCTCTCGGGAGTCGTCGGCCGGGCGGACATCATGGACGCGGTGCCCCCCGGGGGCGTCGGCGGCACGTACGGCGGCAACCCGCTCGCTTGCGCGGCGGCGCTGGCCGTCTTTCAGATCTTTGAAGAGGAGCGGCTCGTGGAGCGGGCGGCGCGCCTTGGCGAGCAGCTGCGGCAGGCGCTTGTGGGGTTTGCCGAGCGGTTCCCCTTCATCGGCGACGTGCGCGGCCTCGGCCCGATGCTGGCCATGGAAATGGTGCACGATCGGGAGGCCAAGACGCCGTGGCCGGAGCTGGTGGATCGCGCCCTTCGCGAGGCGGAGGTTCGCGGCCTCATCATTCTCAAGGCCGGCTTGTACGGCAACGTGGTGCGCCTGCTGCCGCCCCTCACCTTGAGCGACGGGGAGCTGGAGCGGGGCCTTGCAATTCTTGAGGACAGCTTGAAACAGGCGTGGAACGCGGCTGGCGCCGGACAGCCGGCGGCCGGCCAATAAGAGGTGGATTGCGTGTCAGGACACGGTGAGGCGCCGGGCGCGGGCGCCCGGGAAGCGCATCTTGAATCGGCGCGGCTTGGCGCGCGGCGCCAGGAGCTGGTTTTGTACGACGAGCTGCCGCGCCTTGCGGACATTAAGCGCCGGTTTCACCACATTTGCCTCGTGGACATGGCCCATGCGGTCATGCTGTGGGAGCAGGGCATCTTGACGGACGCGCAGGCCCGGGCGCTCCTCAAGGGCTTGCACGCCATGGCGGAGCTGGGCCCCGAGCGGTTTCCGTGGGACAGCACCACCGGGTCGGCGCTCGTGCAGGTGGAGCGGTTTCTCGCCCAGGAGGTCGGCGAAGACCTGGCGGGGCGGCTGCATACGGGCCGCAGCCGCAACGACCAGTTGACGGCCATCGACCGGCTGTACGCCCGGGATCAGTTGCTCAAGATCTTGGGCTCCGTGCTGTCCCTTCTGGAAACCGTGCTCCAGCGGGCCGAGGAGCACGCGGAGACCATCATGCCCGGCTATACGCACCTGCAGCACGCGCAGGTGTGGACGTTCGGGTTTTACCTGATGCGGTTCGGCTACGCCATCGAGCGGGATTTGCAGCGGCTGCGCGGCGCCTATGAGCGGTGCAACATGAGCGCTCTGGGCGGCGCCGCGTGCGCCGGCACGTCCTGGCCCATCGACCGGGAGCGGACGGCGGCCCTTTTGGCCCACCGGGGCGTCGTCGTCAACGCCATCGACGCCGGTTCGTTTGCCCGCGACTACGTGGATGAGAACATCTGCACGCTGAGCATCTTTATGCAGAACATCGGGCGGCTCGCTTCGGACCTGTACATCTGGAGCACGTACGAGTTCGGCATGGTGGAGATGGACGACGGCCTTTGCGGCACGAGCAGCATCATGCCGCAAAAGAAAAATCCCCACGCCCTCGAGCGGGTCAAGGCGACGGCCGGGCAGGCGGTCGGCTGGCCCGCCGCCATCATGGGCACGCAGCGGTCCAACTTCTCCACCGACCTGGATCTGATTTTCGCCCGGGACATCATCATGAACATCTACGACGACGTGTACGCCTGCTCGGAGCTGATGCGGGTGTCCCTTTCGACGCTCACGCTCCACGAGGACGTCATGCGGGCGCGGGCGGCCGTGTTTTGGAGCACCACGAGCCACCTAGCGGACGAGCTGGTGCGCCGGATGGATGTCTCCTTCCGCACGGCCCACCAGATCGTCGGGCGTTTCGTTCGTGACGCCATCGAAGGCGGCTACGCGCCCGGCACGGCCCCGGTCGCGCTGCTCGACGCCGCTGCCGCGCACGCGGTCGGCCGGGCGAGCGGCCTGACCGAGGCGGAGCTGCGGGACATTTTGGACGGCGAAGGTTTCGTCCGGTCCCGGACTTCGGCGGGCGGCGTGCAGCCTGAGTCGGTGCGGGCCCAGATCGAGGACGTGCGCGGCCGCCTCGCGGAGCACCGGCGCTGGTACCAGGAAAACCGGACCGCCGTGGAGGAGGGCGTTGCGGCGCTGCGGGCCCGGGTGGCCCAGGCGGCCGGGGCCGTCTAGACTTAGCGTTGACGTTGGGCCGGTGAGCCTACAGCCGGCCCGGTGCCCGAAGGGAGGGGAGCCGGGCTGCCCGGCGTGCCGGCTTGTATGCCAGCGGCTGCAGCGTTCTACGGCCGGATATAGCTGCCGTAAGTCTGTCCATCGATGTCTACAATCGTCGACAGCCGAGAGGAGGCGCTGAGGTCCCGTGACGATGACGCAATGGCGCAAACATCCCGAGGAGTATTACCACGTCGTGCTCAAGCGCATTCCGCCCCAGCCGTCGCCGCCCTTTGAGGATCCGGAGATGCAGGAGCGGGTGTGGGGCCAGCGCTGGGGATGCACCACCGACGTCGGCCGGCTGCGCATGGTGCTCCTGCACCGGCCGGGCCAAGAGTGGAACATCGTCGACAGCTCCAAGTACGACCCCGAAATTGACGCCCTCATCGACGACGACGAGCAGTGGTATTTCCGCTCCGACGCCGCCCCCAACATCCCCCGCATGCAGGAGCAGCACGACAACTTGGCCCGGGTGCTGCGGGAGGAAGGGGTCCAGGTCGAGTACGTCGACGGCTCGCCCCGCAATCCCAAGGCCATTTATACCCGGGACACGGCCATCGCCGTCAACGGCGGCGCGATCATCTGCCGCATGGGGCCGGTCGGCAAATACCCCGGCACCGGCCGGCGGGGCGAGGAGGCGTACGTCGCCCGCAAGCTCGCGTCGTTGGGGATGCCTATCCTGCGCACCATCCACGGCACGGGGCTCTTTGAGGGCGGCAGCTTCTGCTTCCTCAACGAGCGCAACGTGGCCGTCGGCATGTCGTACCGGCAAAACGAGGAAGCGGTCCGGCAGATCGAGGAAGTGCTGGCCGTGCAAGGCGTGAAGGTGCACCGGGTGCCCCTCGTCGGCCACAGCCTCCACATCGACGGCTGCATCGTCATGGTGGACGTGGACGTCGCGCTCATTCGCATCACCCGCTTGCCCTACTGGTTCCTCGATCTTCTGCATGACCTCGGCATCCGCACCGTGGAAGCCCACCCCGAGGACGACCCGCGCGCCGTCAACTGCTTGGCTGTCCGTCCTGGCCGGGTCATCATGTGCACCGGCAGCGAGCGCACGCAGGAGCGGCTCGCGAAGGTGGGCGTGGAGGTCATCCCCATCGAGTACGACGAGGTGCACAAGGGCGGCGGCGGTATCCACTGCTCCACCCTGCCGCTGGTACGTGACCCGATTTCCTAGGAGCGAGCGGTATGGCCCTCTTGGAACAAATCGACAGGCTGGTGGACGAGCACCGGCAAGACATCATCGGTTTCCTGCAGCGGGTTGTCCAGACGCCGAGCCCCACGGGGTCGGAGGAGGCGGTGGCGCGCCTCATCCGGGACAAGATGGAGGAGCTGGGCCTGGACGTCACGTGGGTGGAAGCCGCCCCGGGCCGGCCCAACGTCGTCGGCGTGCTGGCCGGCGAAGGGCCTGGGACGCGGTTTCTCTTCAACGGCCACATGGACACGGTGCCGCCGGGGCCGGCGGCCGACTGGGACGATGACCCTTTCTCGGGCCGCATCGTCGATGGCCGGCTCTACGGGCGGGGCGCGTGCGACATGAAGGGCGGGCTCGTGGCCATGATCTTCGCCACGGGACTCCTGCGCCGGCTGGGCCGCCCGCCCCGGGGCTCGGTGACCGTCACCGCGGTGTGCGACGAGCAGACGGGCTCGGCCCTGGGCACCCAGTACCTGATCCGCCACGGCTATATCCAGCACGATATGGCCATCGTGGGCGAGCCCACGGACATGCGCATCGACGTGGGCCACAAAGGCATCTTGCAGGTCAGGTTCGAAACCCGCGGCAAGGCCGCGCACGCCAGCCGCCCGTGGCGGGGCGTGAATGCCATCGAGCACATGCACGAGCTCATGACCCGCCTGCGGGCCCTGGCCAAGGACCTCGGGGAGCGGCAAGACCCGCTCCTCGGCCCCGCCAGCCTCAACATCTCCATGATCGAAGGCGGTACGTTCCAAAACATGGTCCCGAGCCATTGCCGCTTGGTGGTGGACCGCAGGCTCGTGTACGGGGAAACCGAGGATCAGGCCCTCGCCGAGTTCCGGGATCTCCTGGCCGCGTGCCAGCGGTCGGTGCCGGGCTGGCAGGGCAGCCTTGACGTCATCCGCTACGCGCCGCCCATGCGGGTCGAGCCGGACCACCCTGTGGTGCTCAACCTCAAGGACGCGGTGACCGCCGTCACCGGTCAGGAGCCGCCGGTGCGGGGAAAGGACGCGGGGACCGACGCGACGTGGCTCACCAACCTGGCCGGCGTGCCGACGGCGATTTTCGGCGCCGGCGACTACCGGGCCGCGTCGTTGGCCGCCAACGAGTTCATCGGGTTGGAGGATCTGATCGCGTCGGTCAAGGTGTACATGCTGGCGGCCGCGACGGCAACCGGCTACGGCAGCTCCGCCGCGTAAACCGTGGCCGGGGGATGCGGGCGGCCGGACGCGGCCGTTGCCGCCCGTGGGGCGGCTTGCCCGTTGAAAGCGTGGAGGGGGTGGTGCCCGGGGACGTTTGCGGGCTCGCTGCACCGGGGAATGAGTTCCTTGCTCTTAAGGAGGGAAATGCGATGGCGCATGTGCGCAGGACGACGGGGATCCTCGTGCTGGTAACGGTGCTGGTCGGTCTTCTGGGGGCGGCAGCCGTTCAGGCGGCCGGCGAGCCGGTCCGGGGCGGTACCGTGGTCATCGCCACCAACCGCATCCCGACCAACCTCTACCCGGGGCGGTCGACGGGACTGCCCGACATCGCCTTGAACATGCTGATCTACGACGCGCTGGTCATCACCGACGACAAGGGTCAGGTGCACCCGGCGCTGGCCCACTCGTGGGAGACGTCGGAGGACGGGCTCGTCTGGACCTTCTACCTGCGGGACGACGTGTACTTCCACTCGGGCCGGAAGTTCACCGCCCACGACGTGAAGTTCCACTTTGACCGGTGGCAGACGGAATTCCCGACCCGGGCCAAGATCAACGCCTTGGACCGCACGGAGGTCGTGGACGATTACACGGTTCGCTTTTACCTCAAGTATCCCACCCTCGTCTTCTTGAACAACATCAGCCAGAGCGAGTGGGGCTACGGCGGCATCCCCGACTCGGAAGCCGTCAAGCAGTGGGGCGAGGACTACGGCGTCGTGCCTGAGTCCATCTCCGGCACCGGCCCGTACCGGGTCGTGAGCTGGACCCGCGACCAGCAGGTGGTGCTCGAGCGGTACGACCGGTACACCTGGGGCCCGGCGTTTTACAACAACCAGGGCCCGGCCTACGTGGACCGCATCGTCTACCGGAGCATCCCGGAGGACGCGGCCCGCAGCACCGCGCTGGAGCTCGGGGAGATCGACATCGACATCGCGGTTTCGCCCCGGGACGCGCGGCGGTTTGAGAACATGCGGGGCGTTTCGCTGCTTACGCAATCCCGGGTGTCGGCCAACCACATCGGCTTCAACCACTGGAAGCCGGTCTTCCAGGATGTGCGGGTGCGGCGGGCGTTCGTGCACGCCATCAACCAGCAGGACATCGTGGACTTCGTCTGGAACGGCTACGCTGAGCCCGTTTGCGGTTTCTGGCATCCGTCGGTGGACGGGTCCACGCCCTGCGAGGAGATCCGCCCGTTCATGGCCGAGTACAATCCGGCCAAGGCCAACCAGCTGCTGGATGAAGCCGGCTGGCGGCGCAGCGGCAGCGGGATCCGCACCAAGGACGGCCAGCCCCTGCAGGTGACCATGTACGTCTACTCCGAGGTCCAAGAGCAGATCGCCCTGGTGGCCCAGGCGCAGCTGCGGGAAGTCGGCGTCGACGTGCGCATCCGCAGCATGGAGTACGCCGCGTGGACCGACGCCCTGGCCAACGCGGAGCACGATATGTACTACGTCGACGGCTCCCACAGCACCGCGGACTTCGCGTACTGGTTCACCGAAGCGGCCCTGCCCTATCCCAACGGCACCAAGTGGGTGGATCCGGAAACCGAGCGGCTGTATCAGATCACGCAGCAGACGGTGAATCCGGCGGAGCGGACGGCGGCCTTCCAGGCCATCGAGAAGCTATTCATCGAGCAGGCCGTCATGATCCCGATGCCGCATCACAACTGGATCGTGGGCGTGCGCGACCGCGTGCACGGGCTCACCTTCCATCCGATTCACGGCGTCTACAAGCTGCTCGACATCTGGGTTGATCGGTAAAGGCGGGTGCGGCCGGCGCGGACCGTAGCCCGCCGGCCGCATCCAGCCCTTTGGTGGTGACGTTCTCTTGCTCCGGTACATCGTGCAGAGGCTTTTGGCCGCGGTGCCGGTGCTCCTGGGCGTCTCGATCTTGGTGTTCCTGATGATTCACCTGATCCCGGGAGACCCGGCCCGCCAGATCGCCGGCATGGACGCCCGGCCCGAAGAAGTGGAGCGTATCCGGGACGAGCTCGGGCTCAACGACCCGCTGCCCGTGCAGTACGTCCGCTACTTGGGCGACCTTCTCAAGGGCGACTTCGGGCGCTCCCTGCATAGCCGGCGACCGGTGATCGAAGACGTCAAGGAGCGGTTTCCGGTGACCCTGCAGCTGGCCGTCGCCAGCACCCTTGTCGCCACTCTAATCGGCGTAACCGCAGGCGTCATCTCCGCCGTCTACAAATACAAGCTTGTCGACCACCTGGTCATGATCGGGGCGCTCATGGGCATCTCCATGCCGGTGTTCGTCATCGGCCTGCTGGGGATGTGGCTGTTCGCCCTGCATTTGCGTTGGCTGCCTTCGGGAGGCGTCGGCGGGCCGTGGTACACCTGGGACGGGCTCAAGTACATGATCCTGCCCGCCCTGACCCTGGCGGGGACTTCCATCGGCATCATCGCCCGGCTCACGCGCTCGTCCATGCTCGAGGCGCTGCGGCAGGACTACGTCAAGACGGCCCGCGCCAAAGGGTTGTCCGAGCTGGCGGTGGTCGTCAAGCATGCCCTGCGCAACTCGCTCCTGCCGGTCGTCACGTATTTGGGTCTTGAGTTCGGGTTTCTTCTGGGCGGCGCGGTCGTCACGGAAACCATCTTCTCCTTGCCCGGCCTGGGCCGGTACCTTCTTTCGGCCATCTCCGCCCGGGATTACCCGATTATCCAGGCGTGCATTCTCTTGGGCGCGCTGTTTTTCGTCCTGGTGAATTTGGTGGTGGATGTGCTCTACTCGTTTCTCGATCCGCGCATCCGCTACGGCTAGACTTGTCGGGTTCAAGGGTGGGCAGTCGGGATGAAGACTCAGGAAGTTCCGGGAACCGAACCGAAGGCGCTGCGGGACGAGCGCCCGGTCCTGGATTTCTTGCGCCGGTTCATCCGGCACCGGACCGCGGCCGCGGGTGCCGTCATCATTATCGCTTTTACGCTTATCGCAGTCTTCGCACCCTACATCGCGCCGCACGACCCCTTCAGCCTCAATTTCCGCCACCGTTTGGAGGGCCCTTCCCGCGACTTTTGGCTGGGCACCGATGAGCTGGGGCGGGACATCCTGAGCCGCATCATCTACGGCAGCCGGATATCGATGACGGTCGGCGTCGTTGCGGTGGCCATCGGCTTGCTCGTCGGCGGCCTTTTGGGAGCCGTCGCGGGCTTTTTCCGGCCGCTGGACAATGTCATCATGCGCTTCGTCGACATCATGCTGGCCTTTCCCAGCATCCTGCTGGCCATCGCGGTCGTCAGCATCCTCGGGCCCGGCTTAGTCAACCTGATGATCGCCGTCGGGATCCGATCGGTGCCGTCCTTCGCCCGCATGGTCCGGGGCATGGTGCTCCAAGTCAGCCAGCTCGAGTTTACCGTGGCCGCCCGGGCCATCGGCGCGACGGAGGCCCGCATCCTGTTCCGCACGGTGCTGCCCAATTGCTTGGCCCCGGTGCTGGTGTTTGCCACCTTGGAGATGGCCAAGGCGATTCTCTTGGGCTCTATCTTGAGCTTCGTGGGACTTGGGCCCGAGCCGCCGACGCCCGAATGGGGCAAGATGGTGGCCGACGCCCGGGCGGTGCTGCGGGACGCGCCGCACGTGGCGCTGTTCCCCGGCTTTGCCATTCTCCTGACGGTGCTCGGTTTCAACCTGCTCGGCGACGGGCTGCGGGACACCCTGGATCCCCGGCTGCGGCAGTACTGAGCCGGTCGCAGGCGCGGCTCGGCCGGCGTGACCGCCTTCGCGGCTTTCGCCGGCGGGCGCGGCGAGAGTTCACTAGATAAGGGACCCGGGGGGTCTGTCCCGCCGGGAAGGGCGAGGTGTTTCCTCAAGTGGCAAGTTGGGAGCGGCAACTGCTGGATACGGTGCTGGCCCGGCGGGCGGAAGCGGTCGAGCTGTGCCGGGGCCTGGTCGGGGTGCCCAGCGAGAACCCGCCGGGGGACACGACCGCCATCGCGGACTTCGTGGCTAACCTGTTTCGCGAGCGCGGCATCAGCTTTGAGATCATCGCCCCGCAGCCGCATATGCCCAACGTCGTCGCGACGTTGGAGGGGCGGGCTTCGGGCCGGCACCTGGTGTTCAACGGCCATCTGGACACGTTCCCCGTCGGCGACAAGGGCCAGTGGAGCGTAAATCCTTTCGGAGAAGTCCGGGACGGGCGCGTCTACGGCCGCGGCGCGGCCGACATGAAAGGCGGCGTTACCGCGTCCCTGATGGCGTTTTTCCTTTTGGCCGAGCACCGGGATAAGTGGTGCGGCCGCGCCAGCATCACGCTGGTTTCCGACGAGGAAACCGGCGGACGGTGGGGGACCGAGTACCTGCTCACGCATTACCCCCGGCTCCGGGGCGACGCGGTACTCAACGGCGAGCCGTCGTCGCCGGGCATCTGCTTCTTTGGGGAGAAAGGGCAGCATTGGTACAAGTTCCGGGTGCGGACCAAGGGCGGCCACAGCGCTTACGCGTACCAGCGGCAAAGCGCGATCGACGTTTTGCTCGAGCTGGCCCGGGCCTTAAAGGAGTTTGAAGAGCTGCCCATCACGGCGCCGCCCGGCGTCGTCGCGGCCATGGAGCAGGCGCAGGAGGCCTACGACGCCGCCCGCACGCCCGGCGCCGCCGAAGCCGTGCTCCGCACGTCGTGCAACGTCGGCATCATCCGGGGCGGGACAAAGGTCAACATGTTGGCGGAGGACGCGGAAGCGGAGGTGGACTTCCGGCTGCCGCCGGGCGTCGACCCGATCGTCCTGCACGAGTTTTTGGACAAGGTCATGGCCCGGTTTCCCAACGTGGAGATGACCCTCATCAAAGAGACGCCCGGTACGCTGTCGCATATCGACAACCCGATTCTCCAGTGCGTCCGGTCCGCCGCCGAGGACGTGACGGGAGGGCCGGTGTATCCGGCGGTGAGCCTGGGCGGGACCGACATCCGCTTCTGGCGGCTCCACGGGGTCGATTCGGCGGTGTACGGTCCGACGCACCAAAACATGGGGTCGCCCGACGAGTACATCACCATCGACGACCTGATGAAGGCCTGTGCCGTTCATACGCTAGCCTCGTTCCGCTACCTCCAGCAAGGCAAAGACCCGTAGCGGCAAGCACCAGGGCCTAAAGGTCGGCGGCGCCGGCCCACGGGCCGCGCTGCCCGGACGGTGGCGCCAAAACGACTGTCGAGGCATGAGGACACGGGAGGGATGAGCCACGGGAGGCTCGCCGTCGCACCTGCCGGAGATGGCCGTGGCGGCGGTTCAGCCGAGGCGGCGGCGCATCGCCGTTGTCGACGGGCTGGCGGGCGACCACGAGCTCTTGGCGCCTCTGGCAGAGAGGTTTGAACTCATCTTCCACGACGGCGTGCCCCGGGACGAGGACGAACTCGTCCGGCGCGCCCGGGGCGCGGACGTGGTGCTGACGCAGGCGCTAAAGGCGCGGTTTACCGCCGGCGTGCTCGAGCAATTGGCGGGTACGCAGCTGCTTGTGACCCGCAACGCGGGCTACGACAACATCGACGTCGCGGCGGCTACCGCGTGCGGGATCTGCGTGGCCCATGTGCCGGGCGGTTCAGCTCCGGCCGTGGCCGAGCTGGCGTTTGCGGGTCTTTTGATGCTCCTTCGCCATCTTGGACGGGCGGACCGGGAAATGCGGCGGGGGGTTTACGACCACGCCCCGTATTTTGGTGCGGAACTCTACGGCAAGACCATGGGGATCATCGGCTTTGGACGCATCGGCCAGCACGCCGCCCGCATCGCCCGGGGCTTCGGCATGCGGGTGCTGGCCTGGGCCCGCCGCTCCCACGGGGAGGAGGCCCGCGCCCTGGGAGTGACCGAGGTTTCCTTGGACGAACTGCTCGCGGAAGCCCACGTGGTCAGCTTGCACGTGGCTTTGACGCCGGAAACCGAGAACTTGCTCGATGCCCGCAGGCTTCAACGCATGCGCCCGGGGGCCGTGCTGATCAACACGGCCCGGGGAGCGCTCGTGGATGAAGACGCCTTGTACCGGGGGCTGGTTTCGGGGCGGCTCGGCGGCGCGGTCCTCGACGTGTTTGCGGAGGAGCCCCCGCCTTTGGACCATCCCCTGCTTTCGCTCGACAACGTCGTCGTCACGCCGCACATCGGCTGGTATACCCGGGAGACGCTGCTAAGGCAAGTGGAGGAGATTGGCCGCATCATCGACGGCTTTTACGCCGGCCGGCCGCGTCACATCGTCAACCCGCAAGCGATCGGACGGCGCTGAGGGCTGGGAGGGATCACGCGGGTGCACTTGTCACCGAAAGAAATCGAGCGGGTCTGGCTCTTTGCTTTGGCGGAGCTCGCCCGCAAGCGCCGGGCAAAGGGGATAAAGCTCAACTACCCCGAAGCGCTGGCGCTCATCTGCGACGAAGTGATGGAGGCGGCCCGGGAAGGTTGCACGCTGGAGCAGGCCGTCGCCCGAGGCTGCCAGGTGTTGAGCGCTGCCGACGTGATGGAGGGGGTGCCGGACCTCTTGACCCGCGTGCAGCTGGAGGCCGTGTTCACCGACGGTACGCGCCTTGTCACCTTGCACCAGCCGATCCGGCCCGCTGCCGGGGCCGCCGCCGGCGGCTCGGCGGCCGAGGCCGGGAGGGGCGGCGAGCCCGCCCGGGCAGCCGTCGGGGAAGTGCGCGTCGCCGAGGAGCCCATCGTCCTCAACGCGGGCAAGCCCCGCCGGGCGTTGCGCATCCGGAACGATTCCCCGTATCCGATCTGGATCGGCTCCCACTTTCCGCTCGAGCGGGTCAACCCGCGCCTTGAGTTCGACCGGGAGCAGGCGCACGGCTGGCGGCTCGCGGCGCCGGCCGGGGAAGTGGTGATGGTGCCGCCCGGGTCCGACGTGACGGTGGACATCGTCCCACGGGGGCCGCTTCCTGAGGACGCCGCGCCCGGCGGGGCGCCCGGCGGCAAGGGGCTAATCGCCGAGGAAGGGGAGGAGCGCCCGTGAGCCACTCCGGTTTCATCGCCCGCAAAGACTACGCGGCGCGCTACGGCCCGACGGCCGGCGATCGCATCCGGCTCGGCGACACCAACCTGTGGATCGAAGTCGAACGGGATGATAACCATTACGGCGACGAGATTTTGGGCGGCCAGGGCAAGACCGATCGGGAGTGGGTGCTGAGCAGCAGCACCGTATCCCGCGATGAAGCCATGGACGTTATCATCACCAACGTGGTGGTTGTCGACCCGGTCCTCGGGGTGTTTAAGGCCAACATCGGCATCAAAGACGGTCGCATCGCGGGGCTGGGCCGCGCCGGCAATCCCGACGTGGTCGCGGGGGCGCCGCTGCGCCTCGACGCCCTCACGGGCATCGTGCCGGGCGAAGGCCTGTTAGCCACGCCCGGGGGGATCGACACGCACGTCCACTTCATCCAGCCCGCGCTCATCCCCGAGGCGATCTCCGCCGGCGTCACCACCCTCATCGGCATGGGCTGCGGTCTGTTTGACATGGGCACGAACCCCGTTGACGTGCTCCACAAAACCGTCGCCGCGATGGAGGACTTGCCTATCAACGTCGGCTTCCTGAGCCGATGCTCGGCGACGGCGCCGGGGCCCGTCGCGCAGATGATCGAGGCCGGGGCGTGCGGTCTCAAGATTCACGAGGACAAAGGGGCCTATCCGGCCATCATCGACACCGCGTTGACGGTGGCCGACCGCATGGACGTGCAGGTGTGCATCCATACCGACGGCCTCAATGAAACCGCGTGCCTCGACGACACGCTGGCCGCCATCGGTGATCGGACGATCCATGCGTATCACGTGGACGGCGCGGGCGGAGGGCATGTGCCCGACATCCTGGCCATCGTCGGTCGCGGGCGGGTGCTTTGCTCATCGACGACGCCGACGATCCCGTTTGGCATCAACACCGTGGCCGAGCACCTCGACATGATCCGCACCGTCCATCGCATGAAACCGGGCGTGAGCGGCGACGACGAGATGGCCGGCCGCCGCATCCGGGCCACGACCATGGCGGCGGAAAACGTCCTGCACGACATGGGCGCGATCCCGATGATGACGTCGGACTCGCAAGGGATGGGGCGCATCGGCGAGATGATCCGCCGGTCGTGGCAGCTGGCGCACCGCATGAAGGCTTGGGAGCTTGACGCCGCGGGCCCGGACGCCGTATCGGGCCCGGGTCCGGGAGCGGACAACGCCCGCGTTTTGAGGTACCTGGCCAAATACACCATCAATCCCGCCATCGCGCACGGTCTGGCCCACGAGATCGGCTCGCTCGAGGTCGGCAAGCTCGCGGACGTCGTCCTGTGGCAGCCGCGCTTTTTCGGTGTGCGCCCCGACGTCGTCTTCAAAGCCGGCTATCCCGTGTGGGGGAATCTCCCGGAGGGAAACGCGTCGACCCGGGTGTGCCAGCCGTCGGTGTACAGGCCTCACTGGGGATCGTTAGGAGCAGCCCCCGCCATGCTCGGCCTGCTGTTTGTATCCCGGGCGAGCCTTGAGTCGGCCGTCGGCCGCAGCCTGCCGACCCGGCGCAGGCGGGCTCCGGTCCGGGGCACGCGGGGCATCGGGCCCGAGGACATGCTTCACCACGGCAAGCGGCCCAAGGTGGACGTGGACCCGGCCACGACGACCGTATCCATCGACGGGAAACCGGTGGAGTTGCCGCCGGCGACCGATGTTCCTTTGAATCGCCTGTACCTGTTGACGTGACGCGGGCGGATTGATGTATACGGGTATACGACCCGCCTTTATCCCAAGGGGATAAAGGAGATAAGAGCGAAGTCCACCAAAGAATCCGCAAACTATCGCTGCCTTCAGGCATGCCGGCATTTGCTGCTGGTGTGACGGGCGCAGGCGTTTGGCAGGCGTTGGCGCCCAGGCCGGAGTCGGGGTGCCGGCAAACGGAGCGCCTGGGGGGCGTAGGGCGGGGCCGGCCGTTGGCCTGCGGCCGGCCCTTGCTAAGCATCCGGGAGCGAGGAAGGAGTGGAAAGCGATGGCCACAGTGTGGAAGCGGATCGCGATGTGGATGCTGGTCCTCGCGCTGGGCGTCTTGACCGCCGTGCCGGCCTTTGCCCAGCAGGACGTCATCCGCATCGGCGCGTCGGTGAGCTTGACGGGCGCGACGGCCCGGGAGGGCCAGCTGACGCGGGACGGGTATCTGTTTTGGGTCGAAAAGGTCAATGCCGCCGGGGGCATCCGGGTGGGCGACAAGCAGTACAAGGTCGAGCTCATCGTTTACGATGACCGCAGCGACGCCCAGACCAGCGTGCGGCTGACGACGCGCCTCATCACGGAGGACAACGTTCGGTTCATTTTTGGTCCTTATTCGAGCGGGATCACCAACGCCACCAGCGCCATCGGCGAGCGCTACCGGGTGATCACCATCGCCACGACGGCCAACGCGCCGGACCTGTACGAGCGCGGCTACCGCTACCTGTTCGGCACGCTGCCGCTGGCCACCACCTACCTGCACCCCGTGCTGGACATGGCGGCGAGCCTGCCCAACCCGCCCAAGAAGGTTGCGATCATTACGCCGGAAAACCTGTTTGCCATCGCGGCCGCCGAGGGCGCCCGGGCGTACGCGGAGCAGCTCGGGTTTGAGGTCGTGTACTTCGCCCGCTACCCCGCGGACACGACGGACGTATCGTCGCTGCTTTCGGCTATCCGGAACGCCGGCGCCGAGGTGCTGCTCTCCACCGGGTTCCTGCAGGACGGCCTTCTCATCGTCCGCCAGGCCAAGGACCTCCGCTACAACCCGGTGATCATGGGCTTCACCGTTGCCGCCAGCATTCCCGACTTCCGCATCAACCTGGGCCAGGACGCGGAAGGCATCATGGGCGGCGAATGGTGGGCGCCGATGATGGCGTGGGAGGATCCGTTCTTTGGCACCGCGGCCGAGTACGCGGCGGAGTTTGAAGCCCGCTTCGGCTACACGCCGACCTACCATGCGGCCAGCTCCTCCGTGGCCGGCTACCTCCTGCAGCTGGCCATCGAGCGGGCCGGCACCCTTGACACCGAGGCGGTGCGGCAGCAGCTGCTGCAGCTCGACGAGATGACGATGTTCGGGCCCATCCGCTTCAACGAGAACGGCGTCAACGTGGCCGGCGCCGCGGCCGGTTTCCAGATTCAGAACGGTCAGATGGTCGTGCTTTGGCCCGAGAGCATCAGCCAGGGCTCCATCATCTATCCGAAACCGACCTGGTAACGCTGGCCGCGCGCACCCGCACAAATTCTCCAGGCGGGTCGCCCACGGACGGGGAGAGCCGGCGGTGGTGCGCCGCTCTCCCCGCCTTCGTTTCGCCGGCGCGAGCGGGGTGAACATGGATGAGCCAGATCGTGGTCAATGGGCTGCTGACCGGCGGCCTGTACGCCCTGGTGGCGGTCGGTTTCTCCCTCGTCTGGGGCGTCATGAACGTCGTCAACATCGCCCATGCGGCCTACATCATGCTGGGTGCCTACGTGTCCTATTGGCTGTACCAGTTGTACGGCTGGGATCCTTTTCTGTCCATCCCGGCCGCCATGGCGGTGTTGTTTGTCTTTGGTTATCTGGTGGCGTCCCTCGTCCTCAACCGGGTCATCCGCTACGGCCTGGTGATGACGCTGGTGCTCACGTTCGGCATTGACCTCATCCTCCAAAACGCCGCCCTCATGCTGTGGTCGGCCGACTACCGCTCGGTGACCCCGGCCTACGCGGGGCAAGGCCTCGCCCTCGGCGGCGTCATGGTGCCGTACGTGCGCCTGGCCGTCTTTGTCCTGGCCATCGTGTTCGTCATTCTCTTTTCGCTCTTTTTGTCCAGGACCCGGATGGGCAACGCCATCCAGGCGACGGCGCTGAACCCGGCGGCGGCGGAGCTCACGGGCGTGCGCATCGAGCGCATCTACGCCCTCACCTATGCCATTGGCGCGGCCCTCGCGGCCGCGGCCGGGTCCATGATCAGCGTGGTGTACACCATCCAGCCTCAAGTGGGGAACGTCTTTTTGACCCGGGCCTTCGTCATCACCGTGCTCGGGGGCTTGGGCAGCATCCCCGGGGCGCTGCTGGGGGGCGTGCTGCTTGGGCTTGCCGAGAGCTTTGCCACGGTGACCGTCGGCATCGGCTGGTCCGAAGCGGTAAGCTTCAGCCTCTTGGTCATCATCCTCATCGTGCGGCCGCAGGGGCTTTTGGGCCGGCGGTTCTTCGGCGGCGTCGGCTAAGGCGCTTCCCGACGGGGTAGGAGGTGAATGGACCTGTGAGCGTGACGGGCTCGAGTGCGAGTCACCAACGGAAAATCCATCCGCCGGCGCCTGAGCCAAGCCCCGCCCGCCGCGCGGCCTGGGTTGTGGTGGCCGCCCTTTTGGCGGTACTGGCGGTGCTGCCTCCGTTTTACCTGTCCGGGTACTGGGTGCGGGTCATTACGGGGCTGCTTATGTACGCGGCGCTCGCGTCGGCCATCAACATCATGGTCGGCTTCGCGGGCTACCCGGCTCTGGGCAACATCGTGTTTTTCGGCACCGGAGCCTACACGGTGGCGGTGCTGATGGTGAAATACAACACGGGCTTCTTCGTGGCGCTGGCCGCGGCCGGGGTGCTGGCCGCCGTCTACGCCGCGCTGCTGGGGACCGCGGTCCTCAGGCTCCGGGGCGCCTACTTCGGTATCGCCACCATCGGCATCAACCACGCCACGAGCGAGCTGGTGACCAATTTGGACCGCCTCACCGGCGGCGGCCGGGGCACCATCGTGCCCTTTTACCCGGGCGGCATCGAGGAAGAGCGCATGTTTTTCTACTACCTCATGCTCGGCCTCATGGTCTTGTCCGTGTTCACCGTGTGGGTCATCTCCCGCAACAGGCTCGGCTATGGCCTGCGGGCGCTCAAGGCGGACCAGGAAGGCGCCAGCGTCATGGGCGTCAACACGACCCGCTACAAGGTCATCGCCTGGACGATTTCGGCCGGGCTGACGGGACTTGTCGGCGGGGCGTACGCGTACTGGCTCGCGTTTCTTGAGCCTCCTTACGTCTTTGACATCACCATGTCCGTCAAGACGTACATCATGGCCATCCTGGGCGGCGCGGGCACGGTTATCGGCCCGGTCGTGGGGGCGTTTGCCCTGGAGCTTCTCTCCGAGCTCATCTGGGGCCGGTTCCTCGAGGCCCACATGCTCGTGCTCGGCATCGTCGTCGTCTTGGTCGTCCTGTTTATCCCGCAAGGGTTCATGAACCTGGTCGGGCGGCTCTTGGGCGGGCAGCGCCGCCGGCGCGCGAAGGAGGTGCGGGCCGATGGGTGAGCGGACGCCGCTTCTTGTCGGCCGCGGCGTGACCCGCTTTTTCGGCGGCGTCGCCGCGGTGATGGACGTTGACTTTGAAGTACGATCCGGGGAAGTGCTGGGCCTCATCGGCCCCAACGGCGCGGGCAAGACGACGTTGATGAACCTCATCAGCGGCCTCATTCCTTTGAGCCGCGGCGACATGCTGCTGGACGGCCGTTCCATCAAGGGTCTCCCCCCGTGGGACATCGCGCGGCTTGGGATCGCCCGGACGTTCCAAATCGTCAAGCCCTTCGCGGGCATGACGCTGCGGGAAAACGTGGCCATGGGCGCCATGTTTGCCCGGGAAGGCCGGGGTGTGCCGGCCCGCGAGGCGCTCGAACTCGCCGGGGAAGTGCTGGAGCTGGTCGGCCTGGGCGACCGCATGAACAGCTACACCGACGAGCTCAACATCGCGCTGCGCAAGCGGCTCGAGCTCGCCCGGGCGCTGGCCCTAAACCCCCGCATCCTGCTCCTGGATGAGGTCATGGCGGGCCTCAACCTCAAGGAAGTCGAGCGCCTTATGGAGCTCGTCAAGACCATCAACGCCCGGGGCGTCACCATCATCGTCATCGAGCATGTCATGAAGGCCATCATGGGCATTTCCGACCGCATCATCGTCCTGCACTACGGCCGCAAGATCGCCGAGGGACCGCCGCAGGCGGTGGCGCAGGATGAGAACGTCATCACCGCCTACCTCGGCCGGCGGTTTGCGCAAGGGAAGGGGGCGTGACGGCATGGCGGACGCAACTTTGCAGCAGGGGGCGGGTGCTCCCGGGGCGCCGCATCCGGCCGGGCCGCCGCTCCTTAAGGTGGAGGGCCTTGAGGTCGCCTACGGCGAGGTGCAGGTGCTCTGGGACGTGGACCTGGAGGTCTACGACCGGCAAGTCGCCGCCCTCGTCGGCTCCAACGGCGCCGGCAAGTCCACCGCCCTTAAGACCATCGCGGGGGCCCTTAAGCCAAAGGGCGGCCGCATCGTCTTTGACGGCGCTGATGTGGCGGGCCAGGCGGCGGCCGACGCCGTGCGCCGGGGCATCGTGCTCGTCCCCGAAGGCCGGCAGCTTTTCGCCGGCATGACGGTGCACGAAAACTTGATGATGGGCGCCTACGCCCGTCGTGACGGGCTTCGTGCCATCCGGGAAGATCTGGACTGGGTCTATTCGCTCTTTCCGGAGCTTACGAAAAAGCGCGGCCAGCTCGCGGGCACCATGAGCGGCGGCGAGCAGCAGATGTGCGCCATCGGCCGGGGGCTTATGGGCCGGCCGCGGCTTCTCTTGCTGGATGAGTTGTCCTTGGGCCTCGCCCCGGTCATCGTCGACCGCCTGGTGGAGATCGTGACCCGCATCCACCGCGAGCGGGATCTGGCGATACTCCTCGTGGAGCAGGACCTCAACGTCGCCCTGGCCATGGCCGAGCGCGGCTACGTCCTGGAAACCGGCCGCCTGGTCAAGGCGGGCACGGCGGACGAACTGCTGGCCGACGAATCGATTCGCACCGCTTACCTAGGTATCTGACGCTCGCTTGGAAGGCGGCGGGGGCATACCCGCGACGGGAGCCCCGCGCCGCCTCTTCCTCGTGTGGGCCTGCCCGGGTGCAGCCGTCGCCGCCGGTGGGGCGCCGGGCCGCCAAGCCGTCCAGCCGGCGACTTCCCCCGGCACCAGCCGATCCTCGCTCCGCGCATCCGCCTCCATGGCACCCCTGCCCTTTCACTGACCTCTCCATGTGAAGCCGGACCTCTCCATGGGAGGCTGTCTACCTCGCCGTCGACCCGATCCGGGTCCCGTCACTATGTCTTGACACGATATATCGGTGCGCGGTATATTGGCTTCGAGATATAACGGATGACGATATATCAGTGCTGGACATAGCCCGAGAAGTCCCGTTGACGGGGGTGGGATGCCCGTGGCGCTGACAGCCGTGCAACGATCCTATTTGCCAATGTCCGAGGCGGCCTACTACATCCTGCTCTCGCTGACCGTACCGCGGCACGGATACGGCATCATGCAGCACGTGGAGACCATTACGGGCGGGCGGCTGGTGCTGGGCCCGGGGACTCTGTACGGCAGTTTGTCGAGGATGGAGAAAGACGGCCTCATCGCCGTGGTGGTCGAGGAAAACCGGCGGAAAGTGTATGTCGTTACCGACGCCGGCCGAACGCTGCTCCAAGAGGAACTGGCGCGGCTTAAAGAGCTGGTGGCCAACGGCGTGGCTGCCTTGGAGGTGTCAAGACCGTGAGCGCGGAGACGTTTACCCGGGACGGCGACACGATGGTGCGTTGGTTTTGGTGGTCGTCCTGGTCCACCGAACGACTGGAGGAGTGGTTGGAGGAGCAGGCGTCCCGCGGCTGGCACCTGGAAAAGGCGGACCGGCTCTTGCTGCGCTGCCGCTTTCGCCGGGGCAGGCCCAAGAAGGTTCGCTACTGCGTCGACTTCCCCGCCGAGGTCAGTGGCGACTACTACACGCTCTATAGCGACGCAGGGTGGGAACTTGTGGCCACCAGCACCGGCTGGTACATCTGGCGTGCAGAGTACACGGGCGATCGGCGGCCGGAGCTGTTCAACGACGTCCAGCCCCTGATTGAGCGCAACAACCGGCTGCTGCTCATCTGCGCCTTGGGTCTCATGTCGCAGTTGTGGATTTTCCTGGGACCGGCGAGGGAGTGGTTCCTCTCGACCACGGTGGGAAATATCGTGCTCATCCCGTATGTCCTCGTCCTGTTCATTCTCGTCGCCGGAGCGGGAGCGCTGGCCGCACAGACGCAGCGCCTCAGGCAGCGCAAACCTTAAAGGGGTGAGCCCCGCCGGCGGCTAAAGGTGGAACAACCCGGAGGCAACATGCCGGCGGCAAGCACCATATTCTACCAGACAGGGGCGAGGACATGAGCGAATTGTTTGTTCCGCAGAATGGGGCCGTTTTCAGCGCGGACATCGCCGTGCCCGAGCACGAGCGGGAACTCCGGTTTTACTCCCGGGTGCTGGGGACGGGATCGCAGCCGTTGTGGCAGGAGGACCTGCTCAACAACTTGGGCGTGCCCATCGTCGGGGTCGGACCGCGGCGGTTTGAGTTCGAACACTTGCCGCTGCAGTGGATGCCCCACATCCAAGTCGCCGACGTGGCGGCCAGCGTCCAGCGGGCGCTGGAGAAAGGCGCGGCCGAGCTGATGCACGGCAAGGACAACGACGGCCGCAGCCTGTGGGCGGTGCTTCAAGATCCGTTCGGCGCCGCCTTTGGTCTCGTCCCTGTCGCCTCGCCGGAGCAGATGCCGCCGTCCGCAAGGCTTTCCGCGGATCAATCCGCCTCCGTCGGCCGCATCGCCTGGCTCGATTTGACGGTTCCCGACGCGGCGGCGGCGCGGGATTTCTACCGACAGGTCGTCGGATGGTCCGTTCAGGACATGGCGGTGCAGGACGGCCAAGAAGCATACGCGGATTACGCGATGCTCGGGGAGGACGGGACGCCTTGCGCCGGCATCTGCTACGCCCGCGGGCCCAACGCCGACTTGCCGCCCGTCTGGCTCATTTACCTCTCCATCGGCGACTTGGATGAAAGCGTCCGGCGCGTCAAGGAGGAAGGCGGCCGCGTCCTCAAGGTTTCGGAGGTGGAGGGCGGCCGTTTTGCCGTCGTGCAGGACCCGGTGGGCGCGTACTTCGCCTTGTGGCAGGGATAGAAACAGGAGGAGCGGAGCGGGACCGGCCCGCTCCGCTCTACTCCCGCTATGCGGCGGCTAGCGGCTTTCGTACCTGACTGGCGCACAATCCCAGCAACTCGCATCCCGTTTATCCGGTTGAGCTAAAGGGTTCCGGCGCGGCGCCTTGTATTGAAGGGTATATTTTTTTACCCTACATGTCCACGAGTGTATGCAGCCATATGGCGCGGTCCACAGGGGGTTCCAACACCACAGGAGGGGGTCATCCCATGCGCACGGTCATCCGCAACGGCACCGTCGTCGGTTTCAACGGGCAGGAGCACGTTATTATTGAAAAGGGCGTCGTCGTCTATGACGACGATCGCATCGCCTACGTCGGTTTCAACTACGACGGGCCCGCGGACAAAGAGATCGACGCCACCGGCAAGCTGGTGACGCCCGGTTTCATCAACACGCATCTGCACGCGGGGACGCTGAGCCAGTTCCGCTTCGTGTCCGACTACGGCAAGCGGGAGTTTTTCGGTGCCGGCTACCTCAATTACCGCACGCCGGGCAAGGGCCGCAAGATGCGCCCGGAGGACCCCGAGATCGCAGCCTTGGTCACCATTGTCGAACTGCTCAAGTGGGGGACGACGACCTGCGTCGAGGTGGGCACGACGCCCGAGATCGCCGAGAAGCTGGTCGAGGTCGCAGGCGCCCTCGGGATTCGCGGTTTCTTCGGCGTCGGCTACCGCTCGGCCGAGCATTACTTCGAGAACAACCGCCTGTACTTTGACTTCGACGACGAGCGGGGCCGCCGGCGGCTCGACCAGGCCGTGGACTTCATCCAGCGCCACCGGGGCAAGTTCAACGGGCGCATCCAAGGGATGCTCTATCCCATGCAGGTGGACTCCTGCACGCCCGAGCTCATGCGCCTGTCCGCGGAAAAGGCTCGGGAGATCGACGTGGGCGTGTCCATTCACACGGCCCAAAACTTGATGGAGTTTCACCGCATCGTGGGCCAGTTCGCCAAGACCCCGGTGGAGCTCCTGGACGAGGTGGGCTTGCTCGGGCCCCGGACGATCCTCGGCCACTGCTGCTTCACGACCGCCCACCCGGCGACGCATTTCCCCGGCGACGATCTCGAACTCATCGTCCGCTCCGGCGCCAGCGTCGCCCACTGCCCGGTGGCGAGCTCCCGCCGGTCGCACATCCTGCACTCGTTCTCTAAGTACGTGCGGCGGGGCATCAACGTCTCCATCGGCACGGATTCTTTCCCGAGGGACATCATCCGGGAAATGGGCTTCGTCGGCCCGTTCAACAAGGTGATCGACGAGGACGTGACGGTCGGCACGAGCCGTGAGGTGTTCAACGCGGCGACGCTGGGCGGCGCCCGCGCGGTCGGCTTGCAGGGGCAGATCGGCGCCCTGGCTCCCGGCTACAAGGCCGATATCCTCGTGATCAACATGCGCAGCTTGCGGGTGGGGCCCGTCTGGGATCCCGTGAAGAGCCTCATCGAGTGCGGCGTCGGCGACATGGTAGACCTGTCGATCATCGACGGGCGCACCGTCGTCGAGGGCGGCCGCGTCGTCGGGGTGGACGAGGAGGAGCTGTACCGCCGGGAACAGGAAGAGGCGGCCGCCATGTTCGCCGACTTCCAGAACTGGGACTGGGCCGGCCGCAAGCCCGAGGACGTCTTTACGTGGGCGTTCCGGAAGGCCACGCAAGAGGACTTCCCCGCGCCGCCGGCGGGGGACGGGCAGGGCGCGGCCGCGCGATGAGGCCGGCATGGGCCTTGCAGCCGGCGCGGCGTGCCTTGAGACCGGCGGCGAGCACGGGTTTGGAGTTCAAGACAAACAGGGGAGGGTGCCTAAGTTGAGAAGAACCGCAAGGCTGGCGTTGTCGACGTTGCTTTTGCTGGTGCTGGTTGCCGGCATGGCGGGAGCGCAATCCCGGGGAACGCTCACGGTCGCGCAAGGGGTGGATGTGGTCACCACCGACCCGCACATGCACAACAACATCGCGACCCGCAGCGTCCTGGAGCACATCTTTGACAACCTGCTGACCATCGATGAGAACTACCAGATCGCGCCGTGGCTGGCCACCGAGTACCGGCCGCTGGATGACACCACGTGGGAAGTGCGCCTGCGGGAGGGCGTGCGGTTTCACAACGGCGAGCCCTTTGACGCCGAGGCCGTCAAGTTCTCCGTCGAGCGCATCTTGAACCCCGAGCAGCGCTCGCCGCTGCGCACGCAGTTCACCCAGATCGAGCGGGTGGAGGTCGTCGACCCGCTGACGGTGCGCATTTACACCAACGGCCCGTCGCCCATCTTGCCCGCGTCGCTGACGCGGCTTCCCATCGTGCCCCCGCGCTACATCCAGGAGCACGGCGACGAGTACTTCGCCCGCAACCCGGTGGGCACGGGTCCCTTCAAGTTCGTCCAGTGGCGCCGGGACGACCAGTTCGTGGTGGAAGCCAACCCCGACTTCTGGGGCGGCGCGCCGCAGCTTTCCCGCATCGTGTTCCGGCCCATCCCGGAGGACTACACCCGGGTGGCGGAGCTTTTGACCGGCACGGTGGACGTCATCACCAACGTGACGCCGCAACTGGCCGCGGCCATCGACGCGAACCCGACCACGGAGCTCGCGACGGTCAAGTCGGCCCGGTTCGTGTACGTGGCGTTTAACCTGGAGGAGTATCCGGAGAGCCCGCTGCAGGATGTGCGGGTGCGGCACGCCATCAACTACGCGGTGGACGTGGACGCCATCATCGAGGCGGTGCTGGACGGCAACGGCTACCCGATGGCGTCGGCCATCCACGAGCTGCACTTCGGCTATGACGATTCGCTGGAGCCGTATCCGTACGACCCGGCCAAGGCCCGGCAGCTCCTGGCCGAGGCGGGCTATCCCAACGGCTTCCGCCTGACCTTTATGGCGCCGAGCGGCCGCTACCTGCAGGACTCGCTGGTGGCCCAGGCCATCGCCGCGCAGCTCGCGGAAGTCGGCATCGAGGTTGACCTGCAGATTCTCGAGTGGGGCACGTACTCCAACATCACCAACAACCGGGGCAAGCTCGCCGAGATGTACATGCTCGGCTGGGGCAACGTGGCGGGCCTTGACGGTCACTTCGTGTTCCAGCCGCTTTTGCGCAGCGGCGACCTCAACTCCCGCTACGCCAACCCGGAAGTGGACCGCCTCATCGACCTCGGCGCCACCGTGGTCGACCCGGCCGAGCGGCTCGCCATCTACCGGCAGCTGAGCCGGATCGTCCATGAGGACGCTCCGTGGCTGTTCCTGTATGCCCAGCGGGATCTCTACGGCCAGAGCACCCGGGTGCACGGCTGGGAGCCCAGGGCCAACGAGCAGATCTTCATGTACGGCGTGTCGGTGGAATAGCGACGAAACCTAGCGGG
>ERZ777003.1003-NODE-1003-length-48025-cov-17.882489_pt1 | contig 48025 bp, 35 predicted proteins | sample MGYA00374956_ERZ777003 | MGnify/ENA primary metagenome ERZ777003 (study PRJEB29302, sample SAMN06268252) | bioreactor metagenome | isolation source: Joint BioEnergy Institute, California, USA | place: USA:Joint BioEnergy Institute, California, USA | collected... | reverse complement strand
CGCTCTAACGGGGGTGTTCTTTCATACGGCTCACAGAGTCGTGGCAAGTGATCCATACACGTAAAAGATAGAAGCATCACAGCATCTGGATATGAAAGCCGCTTAGAACCTCGCGGGCTCAATACTCCACCGGTTCCAGCACGTCGCCCAGTTCAAAGCCGTGCTCTTCCAGCCGGATCGTCGGTTGATAGCCCAGCACGTGCCTGGCCCGGCTGAGGTCCCACGTCATGCGGCTGCTGTCGCCCACCACGGTGACGATCTCAAAGCCGATGTTCGGCGCGGTGAGTGCCTTGGCATACGCTTGCGACAGGTCCGGAAAGGGCAGCGTTTGCGGCCGGATGCGGCGGCTTTTCCAATAAGGATCGTCGAGCGCGATCGGCTTGGCGATCCGCAGGCAAACGATGGAGAGCCCCGCCGTCTCGGCAAAGTGGCGGCACAAGGTTTCGGCCAAGGCCTTGGTCACGGCATAGGTGCCCACCGGCTTGGGCGGGGCATCGCCGGCGATGAGCGGTTGCGGCCGGCGCAGCTGACGCTGTGAGAGGTAGCCCCAGGTAACCATGATGCTGCTGGTATGCACCACGCGCCGCACGCCGGCAGTCGCGGCCGCTTGCAGCAGGTTGTAGGTGCCTTCGACATTCACGGCGAACCGCTGACGATTGGCCGCATCGTCCTCGACCGCACCTTCCAGACCACTGGCGGTGGCCAGGTGCAGCACGGCATCCACGCCGGCCACCGCGCGGCGCGTGGCGGCCGCGTCGGTCAGGTCCAGCGGCACATAGCGGTCGTCGCCGGGGATCGGCCGGATATCGGCCAGCACCAGGTCATGCTCGCGCGCCAGGGCCGGCGTGATATGGCGGCCCACATAGCCGGCGGCTCCGGTCACGAGCACACGCATGGTTGATACCCTCCTGGCCGTGGCCCCTGCGGCTGGTAGTTACGGTAGTTGCTCGAATCCGGCACACCGAACAAACCGGCAGCGCGGTCGATCAGTAGTTGGGCGTCGGCGGCCGGAAGTGCCGCAGGTCCACCGAGCGGAACCATTCGATGGTCTTGATCAGCCCTTCGCGCAGCGGAACCTTGGGTTCCCAGCCCAGCTTTCGCTTGGCCAGGGTGATGTCGGGCCGGCGCCGCGTGGGATCATCTTGCGGCAGTTCTTCGTAGACGATCTTGCTCTTGGAGCCTGTCAGTTCCAGCACCAGTTCGGCCAGTTCCTTGATGGTGAACTCGTGCGGATTGCCCAGGTTGACCGGTCCGGGAAAATCGTCCGGTCCGTTCATCATCCGCACCATGCCTTCGATCAGGTCGTCGCGGTAGCAGAAGCTGCGGGTTTGGCTGCCGTCGCCAAAGATGGTGATATCGCTGCCTTCGAGCGCCTGGCGGATGAAGTTCGAGACCACGCGACCATCATAAGGGTGCATCCGCGGGCCATACGTATTGAAGATCCGTACCACGCGGATATTGATGTTGTTCATCCGGTGGTAGTCAAAGAACAAGGTCTCGGCCGCGCGTTTGCCTTCGTCATAACAGGCCCGGCGTCCGATCGGGTTCACTGAGCCGCGGTACGTTTCCGGCTGCGGGTGGACTTCCGGATCGCCGTAGACTTCGCTGGTCGAAGCCTGGAGCACCTTGGCGCGGCACCGGCGCGCCATGCCCAGCACGTGGATCGCTCCCAGCACGGAAGTCTTGAGTGTCTTGATCGGGTTGTATTGATAGTGGCCCGGCGCGGCGGGGCAGGCCAGGTTGTAGATCTCGTCGACTTCCAGGTAGATCGGTTGGGTGATGTCGTGGCGGATCAGTTCGAAGTTGGGTTCGCCCAGCAGGTGCGCGACATTGGCCTTTTGGCTGGTGAAGAAGTTGTCGAGGCAGATCACGTCGTGCCCTTCGGCGACCAGCCGCTCGCACAGGTGCGAACCGAGAAAGCCGGCGCCGCCAGTGACCAGAATCCGTTTGATGGTAGGCATCGCAGTGGGAGGGGGCCTGAAGGATCAATGCCGGGCAGCCTGGGCCACGGTCGGTGTCGATATGCCGCAACGCAGTTAAACGAATGTAACAGCGCAACCTATCAAAGGTGCCTTGCCAGAACGGTTCGTCAAACCGCCAGGGGGGCCTTACATCCAGGTCAACGGGCAGCTTTCCTGCTGGCTCGCCCAAACCGTGGCGCTGGGGAACTCCTCGGCCAGGATCTCGGCCAGCCGCTCCACGCCGAACCGCTCGCTGGCGTAATGTCCTACCAGCAGCAGCGCAATGCCGGTGGCCTCGGCTTCCAGGCAGGTGTGGAAGCTGGTCTCGCCCGTCACCAGCAGGTCGCAGCCTAGCTTGCGGGCCGGCCGCAAAAATTCGCCCGCCGAGCCGCAGGCCACGGCCACGGTGGTCAGTTCGCGCTGGGGCTCGCCCACCAGCTGCACGTGCTGGATGTTCAAGAACTGTTTGACCTTCTTCACCAGGGCTGACGTCGCCAGCGGTGTGGGGAGCCGGCCAAAACGGCCCGAGCCCAGCGGCGTGGCGGAGCTATCGTCGGCCGGGTTGTCGCTCTCCAGAGCGGCCGGATGAACCATGGCCGCGGTCGTGCTGGGACGCAGCGGGGCAATGTCGGTCAGGCCGAGCCCTTCGGCCAGTTGCTGGTTGATGCCCCGGGCCGCCGAGTCGAATGCCGTGTGCGGACTGTAAATGGCCACACCGGCGCCGATCAACTCCAGCAGCATGCGGCCATCCACCGTGTCGCTGGTCAGCCGGCGGAACTCGCGGAAGGGCAGGGGATGGTGCGTGACGATCAAGTCGGCCTTTTCGGTGACGGCCTCCGTGGCGCTCGCCGGCGTGATCGTGAGGCAGGTCATGATCCGACGCACCTCGCGATGCCGGTCGCCGACCAGCAGGCCCACGTTATCCCAGTCTTCGGCCAGCGCCTCAGGGGCGAAGACTTCCAGAAAATTGGCGACGTCGTCTACCTTGGCCATGGGGGGGCTTCCTGCGCAGCGATAGGGGGGAGAGAGGTGCCTGGGGGGGCGGCCATTTCCGCCTGGCCCCATTCTACCGATCCTCGCGATGGTGCAAGCCAGGCATCGGCCGGGCTCGGCAAACCGTGGGCTACCGCTACGATCCAACAGGCACGATCGGGGGGAAAGCTGGTAACGGCCCGCGATTGGCGCGTATGCTTTAGGCCACATCAGTCAATCGGTGTTGAACAAAATCATCACCGATTCAGCCGGGGCGGTTAAACTACCAGTTGGTCGGCACCGGCAAACCGGCCAAAGACACATCGCACAAGGGACGCGGGCCGGGGGGCAAGTGAGCAAGGCGGCGACAATGCTTCACGACGTAAGGACGGCTCCATGGCGGAAGACGATTCAGTCACCCTCTGGATTCGGCAGCTCAAAGTAGGCAATGCCGACGCCGCCCAGCAGCTTTGGAACCGCTATTTCGAACGGCTGGTGCGTCTGGCTCAGCGGCGGCTGGTCGGGGCGCCCTGCCAGATGGCCGACGAAGAAGACGTTGCCCTCAGCGCGTTCAACAGCGTGTGCATGCGGGCAGCCGAGGGCAAGTTTCCCAAGCTCGACGACCGCCAGGATCTGTGGCGGCTGCTGGTGACGATCACCGTTCGCAAAGCACTCGCCCAGCGCAAGTACGCCAACCGGCAGAAACGCCGGCCGGGCGAAGGCGGTACCATCCAGAACGACGAAGAAGACGCCGACGCCCTACAACAAGTGATGGGCACCGAGCCCTCACCCGAATTGGCCGCCCAAATGGCCGAGGACTGCCGCCGGCTGATGGAACAACTGGACGATCCACAGTTGCGTATGATCGCCCAGTGGAAGCTCGAAGGCTACACCAACGAAGAGATTGCCGGCCGCCTGGGCACCGTGGCTCGCACCGTTGAACGCAAACTCCAGCGGATCCGTATGCAGTGGTCGGTAGCGGTCGACTCGCAGGAAATGTAGCGCACGCGGGTTTTGCGATATTCGGGGCAGTTGCTTTTGCCGGGGCCGTTTCATCGCCCGTGGGCTTCCACCACCTGGTTCACTAGCTGTTCGATCGCGCGCAGATACGGCCTGTGGCCCAGCGATGGATCATTGTGGCCACCGACCAGGTCGCAGAACGCTTTCGGCTCGGGGGCTGCCTCGTACAGCCGGCGACCCATCTCATAGGGAATCAGCTCATCCTCGGGGCTGTGGGCGAACAGCTTGAAGCCATCCACGTGCCGCACTTCGTCCAGGGCGTCGAAGGTGTTGTTACGCAACGCCCGGCGGATGAGAAACGGCGGATAGGGCGTTACGAGGGTGGCCAGTTCGATCATGCTGGTAAAGCCCGACTCGGCAATCAGCCCTGTTACCTTCACGTTGGCCGCCACGTGGATGGCGATCGCACTGCCCAGCGAGCGGCCCCACACAATCACCGGCCAACGATGATTGCCCGACTTGCACAACCAGGCATGAGCCGCCAGGGCATCGGCATACACGCCGATCTGATGCGGCTTGCCGGCACTCTTGCCATAGCCGCGGTAATCGAACAGCAGGAAGTTGCAGCCCAGGGGTTCTAGCACGTTGCCGATCCAGGCCCAACTGGCCACGTTCTCACCATTGGCGTGGCAGATCATGATCGTGGCCCTGGCCTGACGGTGCGGCAGCCACCAACCGTGCAGCTTGCAGCCGTCGCCGCTGGTGAACGCGATCTCTTCGTACTCGGTGCCGTAGTCGGCAGGCGTTTCGTCGAGGTTACGCGGGGCCGGGTAGATGAACTTGCGGGCGAACCATTCGAGCATCGGTAAGCCCTTGGGCTGGCGGTGGACGTTGGGATGTGCCGCGAAGCTAGCGTGCCGGCACCGCTTCGTGATCGTTCAGGTATGCATCGCCCACCGGGTAGTTGCGGAAGCTGATCGAGTAATGGTCATCGAACCAGGCGGCGATCTCGGCCTCGCGCTCGCGATCGTATTCAGCCTGCACGTGATACAGCTTGCCGTCGACCGGATCGCGGAGCTCGCCATTCTCGACGATGACCTGGCCCGCCTTGATCACGTACCGCGGCAGCTCGAACATTTTCTCGATGTCATCATCCGGCTGGTAGATGGTCAGGTCGGCATCGGCGCCAGGACGCAGATGGCCTTTCTGGGGCAGGCCCAGGATTCGGGCCGGGCCCGAGCGGGTGATGATGCAGATTTCGCTGAGCGTGTATTCGCGGTCGAGGTCGGCCAGGATGCTGCTGCGGCGAACCTGGGGAGGGCACGTCTTGAGGAGGTCGCGGCGGTAGTTGCGGTCCATCAGCAGTTTGATGATCCGCGGGTAAGCCAGGAACGAGCCGCCGTTGGGATGATCAGTACTCATCGCCACCCGCCAGGGATCGTCGACCAGCAGGTACCACTCCAGGCCGATTGCCCATTGCAGAGCGTGTACCAGGCTCTTGTTCTTGTATTCGATGGGGGCGATGCCACAGCCGGCTTCCAGCTCGACATCGCCGTTGAACCAGCGGTTACCGCCCAGCTTGTGCAGGTAATAGCCTACCGCGCTGTCGCCGGTCATGATCGTGGTGGGGCCGAACATCACCTGGCCCACGTCGACGGTGATGTTTTCGTGGTTGTTTACGTACTCGGCCAGCGGCTGCACCTTGGAGCCGAAGGTCTCTTCGTCGCCCTGCCCACCGCCATAGCTGTGGAACTGGATGTGCGTGAGGTGCGCCCGCCGGCCTTCCAAAGCCTGCATCGTTTCCAGCGTGGTGGCCCAATTGCCTGGCAGGCCCAGGTTGTTGGCGTGCAGATGCACCGGATGAGGCAGACGCAGCCGTGCGGCGGCGTCGGCCACGGCCGTGATGATCTGCCGAGGCGTGACGCCGAAGTGTGGCACCGGGCTGTCCAGGCGGATCATCTCGCCGGCCTGCTTCTGCTTCCAGGCTTCGACCCCGCCGGGGTTCACCAGCTTGGGGGCGTAGGCCTTGGCCGCACCGAGTAACCAGGCCACGAAGCTTTCGACCTTGCCCGGATCATTCTGGGTGATCGCCTGCATGAGGTAATGATTGTTGCCCAGCAGGACGTAAAAGCCCTTGTCGATGCAGGGCGTATCGGCGAACTCCTCGTGCACGTGCCGGGCAGCCAGCGGCGGGATGGCCGCATCAAAGGCCGTGGTATAGCCCAAGCCTGCGTATTTGTACCCGGTGACAAACGTGCTGGGCACGCTCCCCAGGGTGCCGCTGCGGGTTAGCGAACCGCGGGCGACCGGCTCGGCGTTGCGCTTTTCCTCGGGCCGCAGCTTGCGTGCCGTATTTACCTTGGAGCCGGCGATGTGGCAGTGCATGTCGATGCCGCCGGGCATGACCACCAGGCCGGTGGCGTCGAGCGTGCGATCGGGCCGGACGCTCGGATCGCTGGGCGGCTGGATGATGCGGCCGTCGCGAATCCACACGTCGGTCACGACGCCGTCCAGCCCTTGCACCGGGTCGTAGACGGTACCGCCGGAGATCTTGAACAGGCTCATCGGGCAGGCCGCTGATTGGGGAGCTTAATTGGGGCGGGCACACAGCAGCTAGTTATGCACCGGCTGGACGAAGGCGGCAAGTTTCCCTGCGACGGGGTGAGGAACGCCCGATCGATGAGCTAACCACCGTTGGCGGTGAGTTCAGGTTGCATCCTGAGGTCCCGCGCATGTCGTGCAACTGGTCCGGGAGGAGCCACCACCGTGCGAGCAGGTTTGCGATGACGCTTGCGCCTATTCCGCGGGGGCGTTCAGGTCGTTCGAGCCGGTCGCGGGAAAGCCGCAGAGATGGTCGCGAATCGCGTGCAGCGGGGGGCGTTTGCGGCCGTGCTGTCTCGCCGCGTGAGCTACAGTTGGCAAGTTGTAAATGGTATTTCCAAGATTTGACGCCTGTCGGGCGATCGCGGGCCTCACTCGCCCCTCTGGTGGTGGGGGCGCATCTCGTCGGCAGGCGAGGGAATAGAATACCCCCTCGATGGCGAAGAAACAGGGCAGTGGGGGGCGAGCCAAAGCGCTCGCGGGGCAGGGGAATGTCCGACCGAATTCTTGGTTTTGGGACCGCGCTCGGTTAGGCTGACATACTAGAGCTTTTCTCCCTTAGGCGCGTCACTTCCTTTCCACACGTCCGCCATTGTTTCTGCCATCGTTCGCCTCGGCAGTTCGTGGGATCCTTGCGTAATCGCCAGGGTCGTGGAGTCGATACATGGCCGATCAGCCCCTGTCCAGCAATCAGGGTCCTAAGCCCCCGCAGCGCAAGATCGTGCGCGCGGCGGCCGAGGAGCCTACGGCGTCGATCTCGCGAAGTGACGAAACCGTCAATATTAAGCCCAACGCGCAGGCCAGGCCCGCGAGCCCGGCCGCCGGAAAACCGGCCGAGGGAGCCAAACCCGGCGCGGTTCCGCCTGCCCGACCTGCGCAGCCGGTGGCTGCGGGGCGCCCCACGCCGCCCCGGGCAGCACCTGCCGGCGGGGGGGCAAACGGGGCCAAGCCTGCGGCGGCAGCGGCTACCCAGTCGGTGCCTCCTAAGGCGGCCGCTCAGGTCCAGCGGACCGTGCCCACGTTGCCCAGCGCACCGGCTGTGGGCGTCAGGGCGGAGCTGGAAGAAATCGCCGAGCAGGGCGAGTTCCTGCTGGCGTTAAAGAACTTCGTCAAGTATTCGCCGGCTTGGCTGGCCAGCCTGCTGGTGCACGCCGTCGTGCTGATCGTGCTGGGCCTGCTGGTGATCAAGATCGAGCAGGCTGTGGAGCAGGAGCTGGTCGCCGAGGCGATCGATCCTGCGGAAAATCCGATTCAAGACGTACAGGACGTCCAATTTGACCAGGCGGAACCTCTCGACCTGTCGCAAGCCACCGAGTCGGTGCAGGCCCTGACTCCGCTGAACGAGATCGTCACAGAAGAACCGTTGTCGGTGGTGGTCGATACGGCCATGGCCACGCAGTCGGTCGATCTGTTGGACTTCAGCGACACCCACGCCAACCCCACCGACTTGCTGGCCGAGATCGGCGCTTTCAGCGGTGATGCGATGAGCGGCCGCGGCGACCCCAAGACCAAGCAGGCCCTGTTGGCCCAGTACGGCGGTAACGAGGCCAGCGAAAAGGCCGTGGCCATGGCCCTGGAATGGCTTGCCCGGCACCAGTTGCCCGACGGGAGCTGGAGCTTCGACCATCGCCAGGCCAACCATCCCAATGCATTGGACCCGGGCGAGTTGGATAACGCCCGCAACGCCGCTACCGGCCTGGCATTGCTGCCGTTCCTCGGGGCGGGCATGACCCATAAGCAGGGCAAGTACAAACAAACCGTACACAAGGGGCTGTACTTCCTCTGCTCGCAGATGTCGCCAGACGGTGGGCTCAACGGTGGTGGCGGCCGGATGTATGGGCATGGCATCTGCGCCATCGCGCTGTGCGAAGCCTACGCCATGACCCAGGATCGCTCACTGCGGCCGTACGCTGAGCGCAGTTTGCAGTTCATCGTGATGGCTCAGGACCGCTCGGGCGGCGGCTGGCGGTACACGCCAGGACAGCCAGGCGATACTTCGGTCGTGGGCTGGCAGTTGATGGCGCTCAAGAGCGGCCACATGGGCTACCTGAAGGTGCCGCCGCAAGTGATTGCCGGCGTGAACAACTTCTTGAACACCGTGCAGTCCGACGGCGGCGCCACGTACGGCTACACCGGCCCGGGCCGCGGACCGGCCACCACGGCGATTGGGCTGCTGTGCCGGATGTACCTGGGCTGGAAGCAGGATAACCCGGCGCTGAAGAAGGGCGTGGAGTTCCTCAGCAAGATGGGGCCGCACAAGACCAACATGTACTACAACTACTACGCCACGCAGGTGTTGCACCACTACGAAGGCGAGCTGTGGTACAAGTGGAATGAGGTCATGCGCGATTACCTGGTCAATACCCAGGTAAAAGACGGCCACGAGAAGGGAAGCTGGCACTTCGATGGCGGGCACGGTGCGGCGCTGGGCGGCCGGCTGTACAGCACCGCCATGGCCGCCATGACGCTTGAGGTGTACTACCGCCACCTGCCGATCTATCGCAAGCAAAGCACGATGGACTTTGCCAACTAGGCAAGTTGCTGGCGCCCCAAAATAAGACCGCGGCGGGGGCGGCGCCCCCCTTGAGAGCCGCCCCACGCCGCATGGAAACGCACGCCGCCGTGCTAATAGCACCAGCCCGATCAGGACGAGCCGGTGCCACGCCAGAGATCTGCCTGCGGCTTTGAACGGTTGGCCCGCGCAATCAACAGGGGATGAACCGAGTAGGGCGTGGTAACCCAGCTCATCCCCTTCCCGCAGATCTCCGGCGACTCCTCCTGGGTGTTATTTGGTTTTCCGCAGCGGGCGGAGATAGGCGTCGTCGGGGCGGAAGTCGTCTTCTTCCTCAGCGCCCGACATCTCCACCACTTCGCCTTCCCACTGGAAGCCGTACGGGTGCAGGTCGGCCGGCGGGGCCAGCGGGTCGCGGAACTCGAACTCGTCCGCCACGCGGTGCGGTTCGCTCTCCAGCGAGAACTCCACACGGCCGCGATCCAGCTCGCGACGGTGCACGTAGGTTTCGCGATTCTTGCGGTGCTCCTCAATGTCGCGAGCCACTTCCTTCTGGCACCGCTCGATCAGCTTGACGATGTAGGGATCCGCCCAAGGCAGCAGGTCCTTCGCCCGGCGGGGGCGATCCTCTTCGCCGTGGATGTACCAGGTGCGGTCGGTCCGCAACTCAAAACGCTCCACTTGGGGCTCCTCATGGCCGCGAGGATTGGCAGGCATACGAACAATCACGCAGCGGACGTTGCGAATCGACATGGCGGATTCCTTGTTTCCTAAAGGCTAGCCGGAAGATTCATTTCCGGGTTTTCGTTGTCAGGACGGTTGGCATCAAAAGCACCCGCCATGCCAAAGCTGGAAAAATCTTTTGGGGCCGGGCAAGACGCTGTGTGCAAGTCGTGTCGTTTACGAGGGTTATGTATCGGAACGCCTGTTCAGCTATCGTTGCCTTCCTGGCTTCATTACGGCCCGGCGGGGCGTAAAGGTTCCAAAGCGGGTGAAAAACTTAGAAGGGCCGCTGGGGCTGTCCTGGTCGGCGCGCACAACGGGGCCCAAGAGCGCGCTTTTTCGGAAGATTGATCAAAGATTTGGCTCACTCCCGCACGCAGGCATCCAGGCGAGTTACCTCCACGATCAGACCACACTTGGGAACTGCGCACGAAAGCCACGCATGAAGGCTGCACATGGGGAGAGTGGGATCACCCATTGTGAACCTGCGCAAGAACCACCTCCGGCGGCGCTAGATTGACGCTGCGTGGAGGGGGAACCATGCTGGGAAACAGGTGGGCTGATCGGCTGGGCTGGGAGAATCGCGGCCACGTCTGCTAAGCTGTGCGGCCACCACATGCAGCGGCCTCGGTTGGCGGGGCCGCCGGTGGTGCCAAGGCGGATTGTTCGTGGGGCCGAACCGTTCACCTGGAGTCATGCAGTGCTTTTTGCCGAGGCGATATGATCGAGCCGTGGCCGGTTGTCCGGCGCCTTGTCTGCCAGGTTGTTCTGGTGCTGCTTTGTGGATGGATCGCGATTGCCTCGGCCGATCCGGTTCACGCCCAGCCGCCGACTCCCTTCGAACCTGTTTTGGCTTCTGGCCCCAAGCGTAGCGACGCGATCGCGCGACCTCTGCCGCCAATCGCTCCCGGAACGGCCTTGCCCGCTATACCGCTCCCTGAGGATGCGGCCTATCGCTTGCCGGCGGAGTTTGAACGGCAACAGGCGGTGATGATCGCCTGCCACGAGTTGCTGGACGAGGTGCCGGAGCTTTTCGCCGAGTTGGTCCGCGAAACGGCCAGCCACGTCACCGTGGTAGCCCTGGTCAGCGATATGCAGGAGTATCGCAAAGCCCGGTCGATCCTCACGCGCTACCGCGTCCGCGGCAATCACGTGCGCTATGTCACCTGCACGCACAACACGATGTGGTCGCGGGATTACGGGCCGTTCATCGTGGAGCACCGTGACGGTTCGGCGGCGGTGATCGATGCCGAGTACGACTTCAACCGCGGCAGCGACGATGCGGTGCCTGCCCAACTCGCCCGGCATTTGCAGCTCCCCCTGGTGCAGGTGGCCATGCGGATCGAAGGCGGCAACCTGCTGAGCAACGGTCAGGGCCTGTGCATCGCCACCGAGGAGCTGTTGCTCGTCAATTCCGAACGCAGCCTGACCGAGCAAGCCGCCGCCGAGGTCATGCGCAGTTGCTTCGGCACCACGCAACTGGTGTTGCTGGAGCCGCTGATGGGGGAGATGACTGGGCATGTCGATATGTTCGCCACCTTCACCGGGCCCAACACCGTGGTCGTGGCGGCGATCGATCCCAAAGTCGACCCGGACAATGCCGCGATTCTCGATCGCAACGCGGCGAAGCTGGCCGCCATCCGCACGCCGCGGGGAGCGCTCAACGTGGTGCGGATTCCCATGGGGCCGCACTCCGATGGCGTGTGGCGCAGCTATACCAACGTGATCTACGCCAACGGGCTGCTGCTGGTGCCCATCTACCACGGCATCGATCAGTCCGGGCAGCGGCAAGCCCTGCAGACCTACGCCAAGCTGTTGCCGGGCTGGCGGATCGTGGGGCTGGATGTCCGCGCGCTGAGTGAGCTGGGCGGGGCGCTGCACTGCATCACGATGAACCTGGGGCCGGCACCGGCACCGCAGACGCATCGTCTCGACCGCCGGCTGCACCGGCTGTTGCCGGCCGAACAGGTGTTGCCGGCGCAGCGCAGGTTGCCGCCGCTCTCGATGCGCGAACATACGGAGCGCGGAAGCGGTCTATGGAACGCCTTCCTGCCTGGCGGGGGGATGCCGTCTGACTGGGCCACGCTGCCACCGGCGCGGTGGTAAGTGGCGGGGGCATTCCAGTCGAAGCGGCCGACAGGACGCTGTTTCATCGAACCCGCCTGTTGTATGTTGTAAGGCGCGCTGGGTGTGGGGGCATGGCAGCCCCGCCCCTGGGGGAGAGCTTGCCCCCGGGCTGCTGCCAAGTCGCGTAGGGACATCGCTCCCGGCGTTCTTCCCGCTCCGGATTGCCCACCGCCGCCCGTGGCCGTTGCGCCGCCGGCATCCGGGCAGGTAAGGGTTTGGTGTTGGCGGGGGGCTTCTTGCCACCGGCCCCGCCGCCTGGCGGGCTGGTTATCGTTGCATCTTTGAGAATCGCGTGGAGGTCGTTGTGTCTTCGTCCGAAACTGAGATTGTTGCCGAATATCGCCGCCGGACGCCCCGCTCCGCTGAGTTGGCCGCCGAAGCCGGCCAGGTCCTCCCCAGCGGGATCACGCACGATGGCCGTCACCTGCAACCCTATGGCATTAACGTGGACCGGGCGCTGGGCAGCCGCAAATGGGACGTCGACGGCAACGAGTATGTCGACTATGCCGGCGGCCACGGTGCGCTGCTCTTGGGCCACAATCACCCGGCTGTCGTTGAGGCCGTGGCCAAGCAGTTGGAACGCGGCACGCACTTCGGCAGCAATCACGAACTGGAGATCCGCTGGGGCCAGGCCGTGCAGCGGCTGATCCCGTCGGCCGAGCGGGTGCGATTCACCAGCTCGGGCACCGAAGCCACGCTGCTGGCGTTGCGGCTGGCTCGGGCCTACACCGGTCGCCAAAAGATTGTGCGGTTCCTGGGGCATTTCCACGGCTGGCACGACCACATGGCCTTTGGCGTGTACTCGCGGTTCGATGGCTCGCCCAGCCCTGGCGTGGTGCCGGGCATTGCCAGCGAGGTGCTGTTGGCCCCGCCCTCGGACGTGGAAGCTACCCGCAAGCTGCTGGAAGAGCAGGGCGACCAGATCGCAGCCGTGATCCTGGAACCCACCGGTGCAAGCTGGGGCCAGGTTCCGTTGCCGCCGGGCTTGTTGCCGATGCTCCGCGAGATTACGGCCAAGCAGGGCATTGTGCTGATCTTCGACGAGGTGATCAGCGGTTTCCGCTGCGCGCCGGGCGGTGCCCAGGCCTATTACGGCATCACGCCCGACATGACCACGCTGGCCAAGATTCTGGCGGGCGGTTTGCCGGGCGGCGCGGTGGCGGGCAAGGCCGACATCATGGACGGCCTGAGCTTTGCCGCCACGGGACCGCAGCGCGAAAAAATCTCCCACCACGGCACATTTAATGCAAATCCGCTTTCGGCAGCAGCCGGCATCGCAGCCCTGAAGGTGGTGGCTGAAACCGACGCCTGCGAAAAGGCCAACCAGTACGCCGCCCAGTTGCGTGAAGGGATGCGAGAAGTCCTCCGCGAAGAGGACGTGCCCTGGCTGGTGTACGGGACGTTCTCGGGCTTCCACATCATGGTCGGGCTGCCCCGGCCCGATGCCACGCACGAGGATGTGGAGCAGGGCAAGTTCACGCCCCAGGAAATCAAGGCGATGCGGAATCCCCACGTGATCAACCAACTGCGGTTGGCGGCCATGTGCGAAGGGGTCGACTTCTTCGGTTGGCCGGGCGGGCCGACCTCGTCGGCGCACACGGCCGAAGACCTCGACCGTACCATCACGGGCTTCCGCAGCGCGATTCGTCGCATGAAACAATGCGGCGTGCTCGACGCCCAGGCGGCGTCGGCGGCCGCGCGCTAGCGTGCCATGGAATCAGACTTCGATCGGCAGCTTCAATCCATGATCGTCCACCAACTGCGCGCCCGAGGGATCACCTCGGCGCGCGTGTTGGCGGCGATGCGGGAGATTCCCCGGCACGAGTTCGTGCCCGAGCCGCTCAAGGACGCGGCTTACGACGACCGCGCCCTGCCGATTGATTGCGAGCAGACGATCAGCCAGCCGTATATCGTGGGCCTGATGACCCAGGCCCTGGAGCTTAACGGCACGGAACGGGTGCTGGAGATCGGCACCGGCAGCGGCTATCAGACCGCAGTGCTGAGCCGCCTGGCGGCCGAAGTCTACAGCATCGAACGTCATGCCGAACTGTCGCGGCAAGCCCAGGAAGTGCTCTCGCGGCTAGGCTGCAACAACGTCCATCTGCGGGTCGGCGATGGCAGCCGCGGCTGGCCCGAGGAAGCTCCCTTCGACCGGATCATCGTGACGGCGGCGGCCGCTCAGTGTCCGGAAGAACTGCTTGAACAGTTGGCCGATCCGGGCCGGCTGGTGATTCCGATCGGTCCTCCGCATCAGCAGAACTTGGTGGCGATCGTGCGTCATGGCGGCAAGGACTACCAGTTTACGCTGTGTCCCTGCCGATTTGTGCCGCTGGTCGAAGATCATTGACCGCCGCCCTCAACTTGCAGCGATTGCAGCCGGTGCTGCGCGCGGCGTGCTAGGGCGTGCACGGTTCCTCGCGACCATTTTGCGGCTGGTTGTGCAGAATCGCCTGAATGGTGGCTACAAGAAGTTGCCGATTGATGGGTTTGCTCAGGTAGTCGTCGCAGCCGGCGGTCAGGCATTTTTCGCGATCGCCCGTCATGGCATGCGCGGTGAGGGCGATGATCGGCACCTGGCAGCCTTCCTGGCGGAGTAGTTGCGTAGCCGTGTAGCCGTCCATCTCCGGCATCTGCATATCCATCAGAATCAGGTCGAAGGGGTTACCGGCTGCCGCCGCCTGGTGGAACATTTCGAGCGCGATGCGCCCGTTTTCGGCGACGGTTACTTCGTAGTTGGCCTTACGCAGCACCAGCCCAATCAATCGCTGGTTATCCGGCCCATCTTCCGCGAGCAGGATCCGGCCCGCAGCTGTTTCTTGGAGCTGCGGCTCTTCCAGCGGCATTGCCGGCGGACTGGCGGTATCGAGGGCCGCGGCAGGCTGCGGCGACACAAAACAGGGGACGTGTCGCTGCTCCGGCGGTATGGCCGCGCCGATGTCGAGCGTCACCGTGAAGCGACTGCCGCAGCCCGGCTTGCTCTCGACGCTGATCTCGCCGCCCAGCAGATTGACCAGGCGTTTGGAAATGGTCAGCCCCAGGCCCGTGCCGCCAAACCGGCGCGTCATCGACGTATCGGCCTGCGAGAACGGATGGAACAGTCGGTTCATTTCCTCCGGCGAGATCCCAATGCCGGTATCGTCGACGTAGATGTGGAGGATGCCGCGGCCGTCGATGTCTTCGTAGGCCATCGACACCGTAACCCGTCCCTGCTCCGTGAACTTGATCGCGTTGCCGACCAGGTTCACCAGCACCTGTCGTAGCCGCACCGGGTCGGTGTTGCCTTGGCTGGGCAGCGGCGTCAGGGCACGGATATCCAAGTCGATGCCTTTCTGTTCCGCCCGCACGCGCATCAAGTCGCGGATGTCTTCCAGCAGCGACCACAGCGGCACGTCGACGCGTTCCAGTTCCATCCGGCCGGCTTCGATCTTGGAGAGGTCGAGGATGTCGTTGATGATCTCCAGCAGATGCAGGCCGTTGCGGCGGATGGTTTGTAGAGCCTCGCAGCGAGGCCGGCCGGTGACTTCGTCCTGCTCGATCAGCAGGTCGGTGTAGCCCAGGATCGCCGTCATGGGCGTGCGAATTTCGTGGCTCATGTTCGCCAGGAACTCGCTCTTGGCCGCGGTGGCCTGCTTGGCGGCCAAGGCCAGTTGCCGGGTGTGTTCCAGAGCCTGGGCCAGTTGTTTGTTGGCTTGTTCCAGTTCGTCCTTGGCCCGGCGGATCTCCAGTTCCACCCGCTTCTGTTCGCTGATGTCGCTGGCCACGCCCATGTAGCCTTGCAGCGTGCCGTCGCTATCGGTGAGGGGAGAAAGCGAGAGCAGCACCGGCAGCCGCGTGCCATCCTTGCGGACGTAGGTCCACTCTTTCTGGGTCCGCGTTGTGGACAGGTGCCAGAACAGGTCGGCCTCGGATTCGATGGGCTTCCCCAGCTCCTGACTGAGTGCCGCGGCCCGTTCCCGCAGTTCCTGCGGATCGTGGAACAGAAGCGGCGAACGCTGGCCGATGACTTCGTCGGCGGTGTAGCCCAGCATGGCCTCGGCGGCCGGGTTGAAGACCTGGATGATGCCTTCGTTGTCGGTCGAGATGATGGCGTGGCCGGCATGCTGGAGGATCGCCTGAAGGCGGGCGGCCAGCTTGCGGTTGGCCTGCTCCGCCCGGCGGCGTTCGGTGATGTCGGTGCGCAGGCTCACATAGCCCAGCAGCCGTCCCTGGGGATCGCTGATCGCGGCGTTGGTGGTTTGCACCCAGTACAGATCGCCGTTCTTGGTGCGGTTGCAAATTTCGCCGTGCCAGACACCGTGCTTGGCCAGCGCCGCGTACATCTCTTTCCAGAACGAGGGGGGATGCACGCCGGAGTTGAGGATGCGGTGATCCTGGCCGAGCACTTCGTGATATTCGTAACCACTCAGCTCGCAGAACTTGCGGTTGGCGTACACGATGCGGCCCCGGGCATCGGTCTCGCTGAGGATGGCGTGCTCGTCGAGGGCCTGACGTTGCAGGGCCAGCTCCCGCAGCGCCAATTGCGCCCGCTGTTCGCTTTCGATCAGGCGATGGATGGTTTGCTTCAAGGCCGAGGCCAGCGAACCGATCTCGTTGGGTGGCAGCGACGGCAGCACCAGCTCGCCGCCCGAGGTATACCGCTGTTCCAGCGCGTGCGTGATCCGCGTTAGCGGCGAGAGCACGTGGCGATCGAGCAGCATCCAGGCCAACAGCCACAACACCGCGATGGTGGCCAGCGCCAGCTGCGTTCCGATGATGATCGACCGCAGCAGCCCCCGGGCAGTGGCCACGCTATCGATCCGGACCAGCACCGCGCCCGACCCGTGCGTGTTGGCGGGCGCTGCCCAGTGCAGCGGTGCGACGTACTGGTAGACGCCGGCCGGTTGATCAATCCGTTCTACCGGACTGTGCGTGCGGAGCGTTTGCAGCAATGGATTGACGGCGGTGGCGTCCTGGAGTTCCGCGATGGGGCGGTTCAACCAAAGACGGTTGGTGGACGCGACAACCTGCGGCGGCTCGCCACTCACCACAATTACGGCGGCCACGTCGTCATCGGCCGCCGTGGCATCGACCATCCGCTGCAAATAGCTGGAATGGGGCATCACGCCCGCGGCCGAATGGAGGGTATCGGCCAGCATGCGGGCTTTGCTGCCAAGCTGGTCAACCAGCATCTGCTTGTAGAGCAGCGAGCCGAGCCAACTGACCATCAGGAACAACAGCAGCCCCGTGGTCAGCAGCGGTACCAGCACCTGCCGGCGCAGCGAGAGCGGACGAGGGGGGCGGTGCGGGCCCTCGCGAGTGACAGGTTTCGGTTCGTCGGCAAAGACGCGTATCATGGCTGCGGCGCTCAGGGAAGCGAAGGCGTCATGGGCGCATCGGCGAACGTACCCGCTTTGCCCGTCGGAGCAGCTTGCTTATCCGCCAGATGGTACGGCTGCCGCTGCAGCCCCAGAGCCGCCGCCAGCATGGCAGGCCGCGGGCGCAGGCAAGCGGTTATGTCGATCTCGCCGGCGAACAAGCCAGAACGTTTCAGCGTGTTGACCGAACGCGCCAGGGCGTCCGCCAGGTGCCCTTGTTCCAGGTAGGCCTGCTGTTCGGCCAGCGACACGATTTGCATTTCGTGCTTGAGGAAATGACGCACGCGCTCAGGCGTCATCATCAGGTGCGGGGCCATGAGCCTCGCGGCTTGATCGGGATTCTGGGCCGCATACGCCACGGCCCGGTCGAACGCCCGAATCAACCTGGCCAATTCGGGATCGCGAGTCTGGGCGATGCCGGCTTCGACAAATAGCAGGTTGGCCACCAGCCCGGGCATGTTGCGGGTGCAATACAGGCGGCGGGCGCCGTCCTCGTTGAGTAGCGTATGCGAGGTCGGCGGATAGGTGACCACCGCCGCCAACTCGCCCTCAACGAACTGTCGCCGCTGTTCGTGCTGGTCGCACAGCACCACGTTGACATCGTCGAGCGTCATGCCGTGTTGCGCCAGGGCATGGGCAAGCACAAACATGCTTACCGAGCCTGGCTCGCAGCCTACGTTCTGTCCTCGCAGGTCGTTGATGGATTGAATGGACGGAGCGGCAAGGATCATGTCGCCGCCGTGCGAAAGATCGGTCACGTGGATGGCGCAGGGGTGCCGCCCCGGTAGCGCACAGGCCTGGAGCAACTCCACGTTCGTGGCATAAATGCCGTGCAGTTGTTTACGGAAGTAAGCCCGTTGGGCGTCGGCCAGCGAGGTGAAACTCAGCAGCCGGACGTTGCAGCCTTCTTCTTCGAAGTAGCCAAGCTCTTGCGCCAGGTAGGCAAAGGCGTGACCCGGCCAGGGGCTCACACCGATGCGCAGCGGTGCCTGCTCAACGGGAAGGCACCCCACGATCGAAAGCCCCACCGCTACCAAGATGACGACTGCCAGGAGGTATTGCAGGCTGGACATGTAAGCAATCAACCAACCGCACCTGAGCTGCTGCTCCACGGAGGATCCACCTGGCGGGCGGCGAACGGCCCGCTGCGGTTGTGCCGCAATCGGCTTCCCATGCAGGCCCTGCCAGGCGGCTTTCCTTCCCCTCTGCCGGCTCTAGGGCAAGGGGACGAGCAACTCTAGGCCACCTCCAATGGCGTGCTGAGCATACGGGGCTTTCGAGGGCGAATCTGAGGTAATTCCCTATATGCGCACGCGGCAAAAACGATACGGCCCAGCGCACTGTCAGAATTGGCACGCGAAAGCAGCTCGCGGCAATGTTCGGTGGGCGACGAGAGAGAGCCGACGTCACGGGGGTGGGGGAAGTGGTTGGCTACACGTCGGCGCCCAGAAACTCCGCCGGCACGACCCGCATCATCTCTTCGATGCTGGTTTCGCCGGTGGCCACGCGCAGCATGCCTGCCCGATAAAACTCCACCATGCCATCCTCAATGGCCACCCGCTCGATCTCGCGGGCCATCATCCCGGCTGCCACCGCTGCCCGAACCTGCTTGGTGATCACCATCACCTCGAACAGGCCCGTGCGCCCCGCGTACTCTTCAAAGTTGCAGGCCTGGCAGCCCCGGGCCGAGTACAATGCCGGCCGCGTATTCTCGGGCAGCAGATCGTGGATGTCGCGGAAGGTTTCAGGAGCTTCGGAGAGATCGATCGCCTCGCGACAGGCCGGGCACAAGGTACGAATCAATCGCTGGGCCACGACACCCCGCAGACTGTTGGCGAGGAAGTAAGGATTGACGTCGTACGCCAACATACTGTGGACGGCGGCGCCTGCCACCGGCGCGTGCAACGTGGCCAGAACCAGGTGGCCGCTGTTGGCCGCGCGGACGGCCGTCTGAGCGGTGATCGGGTCGCGGATCTCGCCCACCATGATTACGTCGGGCGCTTGCCGCAGCACGCTCCGCAGCAGCTCGGGAAAATCAACATTGATCTTGTAATTGACCTGCGACTGCCGTACGCCTTCCAGCGCATACTCGATCGGGTCTTCGATCGTGTTGATCTTGCGCTTGCCGTTATTGAGATGTTCCAGGCAGGCGTACAGCGTGGTGGTCTTGCCCGACGAGGTGGGCCCCGTCACCAGGATCAACCCGCCGGGGCTGTTGAGCATGCCGATCAGGGCTGAAAGCTGTCGAGGCAACAGCCCCAGGTTTTCAAACCGTCGCAACTGCGCGTCGCGCAGCAGCAGGCGGATGCTGAAGTCTTCGCCGAACAAGGTGGGCAGGGTGTTCACCCGCAGGTCCATCTTGCCGCGGCTGGTGCTGGTGACGATGCGGCCTTCTTGCGGCCGGCGGGTTTCGTCGATGCTGATCTGGGCCAGCACCTTGATGTGGTTCATCAGCCGGCGGCCGTATGCCCAGGGCACCCTGGCCAGCGAATGGACCATGCCCATCCGCCGCACGGCAAGCTCCACCTGGTTTTCCAGCGACGAGAGATAAAGGTCGCTGGCGGACATGCGCGTTACCTGGTCGATCAGTTCCTGGAAGGCGTCTTCGACCGGCCGTTCTTCCCACCGCAGGGGCTCGAATGTGATTTCTTGATTCATTGAGATTCCCCGGCCAAAGCACGGGCGGCGTCGAGGTTGTCGGCCATGTAGAACACGCGGTCGAGCTTCAGCACGCGCAGAGTCTGGCTGACGAGCGGTGTGGCGCTATGCAGGATCAGTCGTCCGCCCGCCTCGCGGAATCGTTTATGACAACGCAGCAGCCAGTTGACGCCAGATGAATCGACAAAGGTGGAGCCATCCAGTCCCAGGAGGACTTTCTTGCTGTAAACCTCTTCGCCCAGTGCCTGAGCCAGCGGCTCTCGCGTGGGATCAAAGCGGTCCTGGGAGATACTGCCTTCAGTCTGGCAATGCACGAACGTACCGTCGTCACCAACGATTTTCACACGCATGGACGGAACTCCAGCCGGCCGCCGCCGGTAACGCCGGGAAGATTGAGGCGGTGGGCAGTCCCCGCGCCCGCGGCCAGATGTTACGGTACTCGCTCCGCCGCACCGCCGCAAGCGAGCGTAGCGGCCAGAAGAACATGCCCGCACAGCAAGCATCCAGCGGTGCAATCTCGCGGTTATTGGCCTGCCGCAAAGCGAATGCCGACGTCACAGCGCGCGGGAATTCCCTCGTTGGAGATGCTCGCCGCTGGCTTGCTCCGCGGGGGTTATGTCGGTGTCTTCAATCCGCCGAAGCGGCGGTCGCGCCGGGCGTATGCCCGAAACGCGTCGTGCAGATCGGCCACGCCGAACTCGGGCCAGCAGCGCTGCGTGACCCAGATTTCGGCATAGCTGATCTGCCATAGCAGGAAGTTGCTCAGCCGCATCTCGCCGGCCGTGCGGATCAGCAGATCGGGGTCAGGCATTCCGGCCGTGTAGAGATAGTCGGCCACGGTGGTTTCGTCGATATCGTCGGGCGACAGTTCGCCCGCTTGCACGCGTGCCGCAATGGCCCGCATGGCGTCGGCCAGTTCGCCTCGCCCGCCGTAGTTAACGGCCAGGCACAGCCGCGTGCCGGTGTTCTCGCGGCTCATGGCAATGGTCTTGTCCATCTGCCGCTGGACGGAAGCGGGGATGCCGTCGCGGCGGCCGATGACTTCCAGGCGGATTCCCTGCTCGAGGATTGTCGCCCGTTCCTCGATCAGATACTGCTCGAGCAGTTGCATCAGGAAGTCGAGCTCGGCCTGGGGACGCTTCCAGTTTTCGCTGGAAAGGCAGTACAGCGTCAGTTGCTCGATGCCCAGCCGGGCACATTCCTCGGTAACCGCCCGCACGCTCCCAACCCCGCGGCGGTGCCCTTCGATGCGAGGGAAGCCCCGTTGTTGCGCCCAGCGTCCATTGCCATCCATGATGACGGCCACGTGACGGGGAAGCCGCTCCGGCGGGAGGTCGAGCAGAAGCTGCGGCTGGGTTTGGGTGGCGGTTGCCATGGCGATCCGTCTTGGAAAGCTTCAACAGCAGAGTTCTAAGGTTGACCAGCCCCCGGCTCTTCCATGAAGGCCGGGCGTGGCCAAGCGGCGGGCGGGACGATCGCAGCGGCCCCCGGCTAAGCCGGAGGCCAAGGCGAGGCAATCTCTCCTTTCATCGTGCGGCGTTTCCCCTCCCCAGGCAAGGGCAGTTATCCCGGGGATGCCGCTTGGAAGTTCCGGAAACTCAGCCCGCCAGACAATTCGAATCACGCCGCCGCCGCGGTTTTCTCGCCGCGGTCGAGCCAGACTATGCCGGGACGGGGATGGTCTGCTCGCGATCCGGACCGACCGACACCAATTCCACCCGCGCTCCCACCAGTTCCTGGATGCGCTCGACATACCGGCGGGCGGCCTGGGGCAAATCGGCGTAGTTGCGGATATCCGAGATCTCCTGCTTCCAGCCGGGCAGGGTTTCGTACACCGGGCGGACCTTGGACAGGTCTTCGGCGTGGCTGGGGAACACGGTGGTGGTCTTGCCGTCGATCTCGTAGGCGGTGCAGATCGAAATCTCATCCAGCTCGCTCAGCACGTCGAGCAGCGCCACGGCGATCGAATCGACGCCGCCCAGCCGCGCCGTGTAGCGGACGGCCACGGCATCAAACCAGCCGCAGCGTCGCGGCCGCCGGGTAACCGTGCCGTACTCGTTGCCGCGGTCGCGCAAGTGCTGGCCGATGCTGTTGTCCTGCTCGGTCGGGAAGGGGCCGCCGCCCACGCGCGTGGTGTAGGCTTTGACCACACCGATGATCCGAGTGAGGTACCGGCCCGGCACACCCGCCCCGGAGCTGATGCCCACGCCCGAGCTGTTGCTGCTGGTGACGTAGGGGTACGTGCCGTGATCGACGTCCAGCAGCGAACCTTGGGCGCCTTCGAACAGCACCCGGCGATTGGATTCCAGGGCCGAGAGCAGAAACTCCGTCGTATCGGCCACAAACGGCTTGAGCCGCTCGGCATAGCCGCAGTAGTCGCGGTAAATGGCTTCGGCATCGAGGGGTTGGAAGTTGTCGCCGCCCAACGAAGCCAGCGTGGGGTTCTTGCTGGCGACGATCCGCTCGATCTGCTTCTTGAAGCCGGCGCGGTACATGTCGCCCAGCCGCACGGCGTTGATCCGGCCCACCTTGTCCTGATAGCAGGGGCCGATTCCGCGCATCGTGGTGCCGATGCCCTCGGCGTCCAGGGCGCCCAGGTTCCGCAGCCGCTCTTCCTCGAAGTGCCAGGGGAAGATGACGTGGGCCCGGTCGCTGATCATCAGGTTGCTCGAGTCGACCTTCACGCCGCGTTCGACCAGGCCGTCGATCTCGCCCAGCAGGCTAGCCGGGTTGAGCACCACGCCGCCGGTGATGACGCACTGCACGCCGGGCGTGAGGATGCCACTAGGCATCAGCGAGAGTTTATACGTTTGGCCGCCCGTGACCACGGTATGCCCGGCGTTCGCGCCGCCTTGATAGCGGGCAACGATGTCGTGCGACTCGGTGAGCAGATCGACGATCTTGCCTTTGGCTTCGTCTCCCCATTGCAATCCAACGACGCAAGTCCCGGCCACGTAAAGGTTCCTCGATCAAAGCGTCGCGCCAGGCGACTTTTCGGGCGGCAGTTACCAGATGCGGGATGCGGCCGCGAGGGCAGCCGCTCCGCACAACAAAAAACGCAGCGCGCAGCCCCACTCATCTGCGAGGCCCGCAGCTACGCCAAAACCAGAGATTAACGCATTTGCCGCAAAAGCATAGAGCGCCAAGCGTCGAATGGTCAACCACGCCGGGGGGGTGACACGTCTGCCGGTTCGCCATCGTGGGGGGGCGCGCTGCCGCAAGCAGCCTGCCCCGGAATCCGGCAAGTGGCAGGCAAGGTAGATGTACGAATCGTCATCTTCCAGGTTGGACGTCCCGTGTTCCAGGGGTCGATACAACCGCTAGAAGCGTTAAACCCTGCCACCAAGGAACTGGATGCGATGCGGCAAGGACGGATAACTCGCTGGGGCATGCTGGTGCTGTTGGCGGTTCAGGCAGCTTGGGGCACAAGCATCGTGTGGGCCGGGCCAGTAGCGTCCCCGCCTGGCCAGGGCGAAGTGACACCGCTGCCAGCACTGCCGGCAAGCCATACGGCCCCCGAGCCGACGGCGCCTCCGACGCCCGCGCGGCCGCGAAGTGAAGGCATCGAGCTGACCGAATACCTGCACCACTTCTCGACCAATGTCAGCGCTAGCGGTGGCAGCCAGGGCGACGGCGGCTCCACCAAGACGTGCCTGAGCTGTGGCCACTCGTCGGATGGTGCCTCGCCGTGCAATTGCGATGACAGCAGCAAGACGAAGTCGAAGTACCCGACCGTCAGCGTGACGGGCTTCTTTCATGCCGATGGGCTGTGGTTCACCCAGGACACCGCCAATCGCGAGGCCGTCAACGGTGTGCACGATGTGGCCGATTTCCGCCGTGCTCGTCTGGCGGCCAAGGGCGACGTGGCGGACAACGTCTCGTACATGATCGAGTTCGACTTCGCCTTTCCGGGCCGGCCGAGCTTCATGGACGTGTGGTTGGATATCTCCGATCTGCCGATTGGCCACTTCCGCGTGGGCCAATGGCGTCAGCCGTTCTGTATGGATGCACTGACCAGTGTGCGCGAGCTGACGTTCTTCGAACGGGCGTTGCCGTTTGCCTTCGTGCCGTTCCGCCAGACAGGTATCGGCTTCTACGATACGGCGCTGGATGAACACATGACCTGGGCCGTCTCCGGCTACCGCTTCCCCACCAACGTGTTCGGCAACGTGTTTGGCGATGACGGCTACGGCGTGAGTGTCCGGGTGACCGGCCTGCTGCACTCCGACCCCGAGCTCAACCAGAACACCCACGTCGGTGTCGCGTACACCTGGAACGAGCCGGCTACTGGCTTTACGCAGATCCGTACGGCACCGGAAGTCGGCTTCACGCAACTGGATTTTCGCGATGTCGATTTCGAGGTGCCGTTCTTCGTCGATACCGGCCAGATTCCCAGCCACAGTTACCAGGTGCTGGGCTTTGAACTGGCGCAGTCATTCGGCCCGCTGGTGCTTCAGTCGGAGCTGATGTATGCCTGGGTCGGCCAGACGGGCGGGCCAAGCGTGATGTTCCCAGGCATGTATGCCCAGGCTTCGTACGTGCTGACCGGCGAACGCCGCGAGTACAACCGCAACCAGGGCGTGTTCGACGGCGTGAACCCCGCGAACGACTTCGGGAAGCATGGCTGGGGAGCCTGGGAAGTGGCCGCCCGGTGGTCTTACCTGGACCTGAACGACAACAACGTCCTCGGCGGCCGGCTGGAAGATCTCACCTTCGGCCTGAACTGGTACTTGAACACGTTTACCAAGTTCCAGTTTCAATATGTGCGTTCGTGGCTGGATAGCCCCGTCAATGGCGATAGCGCGTGCAGCATTTTCGGCGTGCGTACCCAGCTCGACTTTTGACGAAGACTTACGGGGCCAGCGGCAGCCGCACGGTAAACGTCGTCAACTCATCGGGTATGCTTTCGGCCACGATGGTGCCGCCGTGGGCTTCCACGATCGTCTTGCAGATGCTTAGGCCCAGGCCCGTGCCGCGGCGCGCCTGGTCGCGATGCCGAGCCTTATCGGCCTGGTAGAAGCGTTCGAAGATCCGGCTGAGTCCGTCGGGATCGACGCCCGGCCCGGTGTTCGATACGGAGAGGACCGCCTGGTGCGCCTGATGGTCGTGCCAGAGCCGCACGTCGATGCGGCCGCCCGGCGGCGTGAACTTGATGGCGTTATCGAGCAGGTTATTGAGCACTTGCCGCAGGTGATGCCGGTTGCCGCCCGCCACGGTGGTCGGGATCGTATGCACGTGCAGATCGAGCTTCAGCGACTCGGCCAAGGCCTCGAACATATCGCAGCACTGGGTGACGATCTCGTCGAATGCCAGTTCTTGCCAGTGGACGCGCAGCCGCTGCGCGTCGCCCTCGGCCAACAGCAGCAACTGGTTCACCAGGTACTCCAGCGTGGAGCATTCCTCGATCACGTCGGCCAGGAACTGCTCGTACTCGCCCCGCGATCTCGGCGCGCCCAGGGCGACTTCGGCCGTGCTGCGGATGGCGGCTACCGGAGTTCGCAGTTCGTGCGCGGCATTGGCTACGAAGTCCTCGCGCCGGCTCAGGTACGACGCGATCCGATCAAGCAGGTTGTTGATCGTAGCCGCCAATTGATCCAGCTCGTCGCCGGTCCCGCGGATCGGCAGTCGCTCATCAAGCTGCATCGGCCGCAAGTCGCTGGTCCGCTGGGTCATGTCGCCCAGCACGTGCACCACGCGCCGCGCCAGCCAGTAGCCCAGCGGCAGTGCGACGACCAAGGCGATCGTGGCGACTTCCAGCGCCAGGAAATCGACGCGGCGGATATCCTCGTCCAGCACGGTGCGCGGGATGCCAACGCGGACCAGCAGCTTCCGGTTGGTGTCGTCATGCACGATGCGCTGTGCGATCCGGTAATCGCCGACATACGCAGGCCCGAAGTCGGCCAGCGGCAAGTCGCCTGGCAGGTCGTCGGGTTGATCGTCGCTGGCCCAAACCTGGTTGCCTTGGTTGTCCAGCAGCATGACGAAACGGCCATGACCATGCCGCTGCAACCAGGAGGGCGAGCGCTTGCGCGACTGGGGAGCGAAGCTGTCGGCATCGGCGAGGACCGACTCGGTGAGCGCGTCGAGGTCGTCCAGCAGAAAGGTGTCCACTTCGTGCAGCAGCGCCTGGCGAACGCCGATCTGCATGCCCACCAGGGTCAGGCCCGCGGTAACCACCACCACCGCGGCGTTCCAGATCATCAGGCGGAAGCGGATGGTGCGGGAGGCCTGTTTAAGCCACGCGGAAAACATAGCCTCGGCCCCGCACGGTATGGATCAGCGAGTCTTCGCCGCCCCGGTCGAGCTTGCGCCGCAGCCGGTTGATGTGCACGTCGACCACGTTGGTGATGCCTTGCCAGTCTTCGCCCCAGATGTGTTCGTTGAGCATCTTGCGCGTGACGACGTGGCCCGCGTGCCGCATCAAGAACTCGAGAATGCTGAATTCGGTGGGCGACAGATCGATCTCGACCCCGCCTCGCGTAACTTTGCGGGTGCTCAGATCCAGTTCCACATCGCCGATGCAGTGACGCGGGCCAGGGCGAAACGACGACCGGCGGCAGATGGCCTGGAGCCGGGCCAGCAACTCGGCGAAGTCGAACGGCTTGACCAGGTAATCGTCGCCGCCGCTTTGCAGACCTCGCACGCGATCATCCACGGAGCCCAGCGCCGTGAGGATCAACACCGGCGTCTGGTTGCCTTCGTTACGGATGGCTTGCACGATGGTCAGGCCGTCGCGATCAGGCAACAGCAGGTCGAGTACGATCGCGTCGTACTGCTGGGTGCGTGCCAGTTGCAATCCTCGCTCGCCGTTGAGCACCCAGGTGCATTCGTGCCCGGCTTCGGCGAGGCCGCGTTTGAGCGCTTTGCCCAACCGCTGGTCGTCCTCCACCACCAATAGCTCCATGGTTGTCGTCCCTCTGCGCCGCTGGCTATTCTCTTTATCACTGTAGTTACTGCGCGGCCCGCTGCCGAGGGGGCAGTAACATCGAGGGCCCAGAGAAGCACCGGCTAGAAGGAGTTGCAACCGCCAGGCTGTGGCATGCTCCGCCGGTCGTGGAGGGGGGGCTGCCGCAAGCAGTTACCGCGGGCTGCCAGCACGCGCGGCGATTAGTGCCTCGAGCGCGCGGGCGACGCGGTAGGCGGCATCGGGCCGGGCCTGCGACCGCATCGCGCGAGCCAGCACCGGCCGCTCGGCATCGTCCAAGAGGCGAGCGACGGCTTCAGCCAGACGGCGGGGCAGCTCAGGGCCCGCTTCACGCTGATCGACTACCAGGCAACCGCCGGCGGCCTGCATGGCCAGGGCGTTCTGCCGCTGATGATCGTCGGCGGCAAACGGAAAGGGACAGAGTACGGCAGGCACCCCGGCGGCGGCCAGTTCGGCCAGGGTGGTGCCACCGGCCCGGCTGATCGCGGCATCGGCGGACAGCAGCAGACGAGGCATGTCGGCTACGAATGGAACCACTTGGGCCGGCACTCCCGCAATCGCGTAGCAACGCCTGGTGGCAGCCACGCCTTGCGGGCCGGCAATGTGGGTGATCCGCCAGTTATCCAGTTGTGGAGCCAGCCGAGCTAGCGCGGCCGGCACCGTTTCGTTCAAGCTTGTCGCCCCTTGGCTGCCTCCCAGCACGACCAGTCGCCGAGGCGCTTGATGCGGGGCGGGCGTATCCGTGTCGCCGGCGAAGCTGCGGACCCCGGCCACAATGCGCTGGCGGCTCAAGTAGCCCAGTGGGCGAGGAACCGGCGTGACCGTGAAGCCAGCTCGCACGGGCGTACCGGTGACGAGGATCGATGCCCGGCGGGGCAGGGGGGCGGCCGCTGATTCGAACGCCACGCACACGTGTGAGGCTGCCCGGGCAAACCACCGCGTGGCCTTGCCCGGCACCGCGTTGGCTTCCACCAGCACCAGCGGTATGTCGAGTCGTATGGCTGCCGTGGCCGTGGGCACGCTGGCATAACCGCCAAGCCCTAGCACCGCGGTTACCCGCTCGCGGTGCAAGAACCTTGCGGCCTTCAGGTAGCCGGTCAGGTTGTCTTTCAGGCAGCCCAACAATCGGCCGGGCGTCTTCCCCAGCGGCCGCGAAGGCACGGCCAGGTAATCGATACGATTCGCCGCCGCCGCTTCACGTTCCCAGCTTCGGCCCGTACCGATCAGGGTGACACGCAGCTCGGGCAGCTGCGCGCGCAGCGATTCCACCACCGCCACGCCGGGGTAGACATGCCCCCCGGTGACGCCGCCGGCTAACACGAGATGGACCGCGGGCGATGACATAGGCGGTGAAGGGTTCAAAGTGAAGGGCCCTGCCGAACCGTCACTCAACCTGTTCTGGCCGATGATGCGGCCAGCCTGTTACGGCCGTTCGCCTCGCCGGTGCGCGGCGGCATCGGCATGTGTCTCTTGGCCATCACGCTGCGCAAAGTGGGGCGGACGAAGCTCGTGAACCTTGGCCGTGGTGGCCGGTGCTCCGGATTGGGAAGGACGCACTTCGTCGGCGGTGGCTTCCTGCGCTTGTTGCGTCGCGGCTGCGGCTTCGGCAGCCTGACGCGCGTGCAGGTCGGCCAGGATCAACCGCACGGCGTTCTCGCAAGCGCCGGGATGGCCCACCCGGTCGCACAGGTCGCCCAACTTTTCGCGGCAAGCCATGCGTGTGGACGAATCGGTCAGCCATTCGATCACGTGCCGGGCGATATCGGCCGAGCGGTCCGTGCAGGTGAGGTACTCGGGGAACAGCACGTCGGCGGCATCGGGCTGGCTTGGGTGATACGGCGTGATGTCGGGATCGAACGGATCCTTCACGGACAGCAGGTTCACCAGCGTGATGTACTTCACCTTGCGGAAGAACTGCTGGAGGAAGTAGCCCACGCGGCCAATCTTGTACAGGATCACCGTTGGCGTGCGGTAATACATCAGCTCCAGCGACACCGAGCCGGAGACTGCCATCGCGCAGGTGGCTTGCGAGATCAAGACTGGCGTGCGGCCCACGTGAATTTCCACCGGGAACTTGCGGCCCGCGGCATGCAACATCTCCGACGCCATGTCGGCATGCTGCCGCTTGAAGGCGGCGATGGCGAACCGGGCTTCGGGCACCTGGCGATGTACCTGCTCGGCCGCCTTGATGAACCATGGCAGGTTGTGTTTGACCTCTTGGGTGCGCGAGCCGGGCAGAATGACCACCAGCGGCCGCTGGTCATTACGCTCTTCGCTGCGGAAGGGCGAAGCCAGGTCGTGCCGGCGCACCTCGTCAAAGAACGGATGGCCCACCAGCGTGGCACGGCAGCCTCGCTCTACGAGCCAGTCGCGTTCAAACGGCAGCGCGCACAGCACGTGGTCGACCAGCCGCCGCATCTTCTTTACCCGCCAGCGGGCCCAGGCCCAGATCTGCGGCGGGGCATAGTAGAAGACCGGGATGCCGTGCGCCTTGGCGCGGCGGGCGATCCACCAGTTGAAGCCGGGGAAGTCGATCAGCACCACGGCGTCGGGCCGCTGTTCGCGGAAGCAGCGATCAGCCTGCCGCAGGTACGACCAGAACTTGTGGATGTTCAGCAGCGCCCGCAGAAACCACATCACGGCCAGGGCGGTGAGGTCGGCGTGCAACTCGCAGCCGGCCGCCTGCATTTTGGGGCCGCCGTACCCGATCGCCTTGAAGCCGGGCGATTGCCGCTTCAATTCGGTGATGAGGTTGGCCCCGTGCAAATCGCCGCTGGGCTCGCCGGCACTGAAAAAAATGGTCAAGGGGCGCGATGTCATGGAATCCACAGGGGGTGAGCGGAATGGCTTGGGGAAGGCACTTGAAGGTTATGAGCCGGCGACCACAAACAGCCCGGCGGCATGGTGTCAGGCCTGGTGCATCACGCGGGTACCGGGTTTACGGGCTGGGTCCACACGCAGTTGCCGGCCATCGATCCGCGATTCGAACCGGGCCAGCTCATCGTAGGTGGGATGTTGCACGATCTTTCGCAGGTACCACACCACCAGCAGGTTGATCAGACTCGGCCACGAGAAGTGACCACGCGGACGCCGCGCGGGGCGATGGTCGACCGTGATTTCACAAACGCGATAACCTTTGACGGCCATCAGCGCGCCGATGAAGCGGTGCATGCCTCGGCCCAGGTCGAGACCCACCAGGGCTTCGCGTCGGGCTGCCCAGAACAGGCAGGTCGGATCGCGGACTTCGACACCAAACAGCAGCCGGCGCGGCCACAGGACAAAGGCTTGCAGAAACTTGATCGGCCGGCTGCGACGGCGACGGCCATGCACCAGGTCGGCCCGGGCCAGCCGCTCGGTGAGCCATTGAATCTGCTCGGGCAAATAGCGCGGGCCCGGCTCCATGGCTACGATGATCTGGCCGCGCGCGGCCGAAATGCCGGCGGCCAAGGCGGCGCTGAGCCCTTGCCGTTCTTCCAGGCGGAGCACCCGCAGTTGCGGATACTCGGTCAGCAGGCGGCGCCAAAGCTGGATGCTCTCGAACCGGCCGCCGTCGTCGATGCCGATGACTTCGAACGTCTCCGCGAGCGCAGCAGCAGCGCGGATCACCTCGGGCAATTGCCGGGCAACTTCGTCTCCGGCGTCGCGGGCCGGAATCAGCACCGAAAGCTGAACCATGCGACCGACCACGGAAGAACCAAAGGACGTCCCTGTCGAGCCGAAAGTATCGTCAAACCGCTGACTACGGGAAAGGGCAGTTCTCCGAGCGCGACAAACGGTTGTTTGCTAGCGGCCGCTTCCGTGCAGCACTCGAAACATCTTGGCGGTGTGGCGGTTACGTCGGCGGCCCCAAGCGGCCCCAGTAACCAAACTGGGGGCGGTATCAATTGCTGTTGATCCCGACCGGTGCGGGCGGCCGGTATACCGTGCGCCTGCGGCCCGCCTCGCCGTTCGATTCGCCCCCCAGCCAAGGATGTTTCCCCCGCTAGCTACCAGGGCGACGCCATGCTGACCATCTGCGATAGCAACTACCGGATAAACCGCCGCGAACTTTTGCGGATTAGCAGCTTGGGATTGGGAGGGCTAGCGCTGGCGTCGCTCTTGGGCATGAAGGCGGCGGGCGGTTCGTTCGATACTTCGGGGCCCTTGCGCGACAAGTCGGTCATCTTTCTCTTTCAACAGGGCGGTCCCAGCCAGCATGAGACATTCGATCCCAAGGTCGATGCCCCTATCGACATTCGCACCGTGACGGGCGTCACGCAGACCTCGGTACCGGGCGTGTGGTTCGGCGATACGCTTGGTCAGCTAGCACGGTTGGCGCACAAGCTGACCATCGTGCGGTCGTTCCAGACGAACAACGCCGGGCATAATATCCAGCCGATGGTTGGGCCCGATTCGCTCGAAACCAATATCGGCGTGCATTACGCCCGGGTCGCCGGAGCCACCCGGCCGGCCACTGGTATGCCGACCAATGTCATCCTGTACAACCACGCGGTCGATACCAACGTGCCCAAGGGCAGTGCCCGGGGGAACCTGTCGGCAACCGGCAGCTATGGATCGGGCTTTGCGCCGTTCGTGCCTGGCGCCGAGGGCAATTTGCAGCGCGACATGCGGTTGAACCTGCCGCCCGAGCGGTTCTTTGGCGATCGCCGTTATCTGCTGGAACAACTCGACCGTATCAACCGCCGCATCGATGCGTCGGGCGAACTGGATGCGATGGACGAGTTCCAGCAGCAGGCGTACGAGCTGCTCCTGGGCGGCGGCGTGGCCAAGGCGCTCGACCTGAGCCAGGAAGATCCCCAACTGGTCGCCCGGTACGATACCAGTTGTTACGCCCAGCCCCATAACTGGGCGAAGGTCAACCGCGGCCGCCGGGGATACTACACCGGCAACGCCAAATGCCTGGGCAAGTTGTTGCTGTTAGCCCGGCGGTTGTGCGAAGCCGGCTGTGGCTTTGTGACCATCCACGCCGGCTACGAAGGCGTATGGGACATGCACGCCGACGGCAATAACCTCAACATGGTCGACGGCATGCAGGCCGTAGGCTACACGTTCGATCATGCCGTGGCGGCGTTCATCGAAGACGTGGAAGCCCGAGGTCTGCAAGACAAGATCCTGCTGGTCGCCTGCGGCGAAATGGGCCGCACGCCGCGGATCAACAAACGCGGCGGCCGCGATCACTGGTCGCGGCTGGCTCCGCTGCTCTTGTATGGTGGCGGCATGCCTGCCCAGGTCATCGGGCAATCGACTCGCGATGGCGGCGAACCGGTCGCCAATCCGCTCACGCCCAAGCATCTGATCGCCACGATCATGCACACGTTGTTCGACGTGGGCAAGCTGCGGCTGGAACCAAGCTTGCCGCAGCCAATCGCACAACTTATCGCCCAGCCGCCAATTGCCGACCTGATCTAGATGTTCGATGCGGCGTGGGCACCTATCTTCATGGGCACGTCAACCTGCGCGCACTTTCTGCCAGTTGGCGGCTCCGTAGCGCACTGGATACGGTTACGCCGAGCGCACCACGTGCCACAGGATGTGTAGCACGATCATCACTGCAAAGTAGATCCCCACGGCAATCGTCGACCGCTTGAAGGACATCCCACACACGGCAGAGACGGCAAAGCCAGCGCACACGGCGCCAACGGCCAAGCCAATGACGAAAAGCTGCAGTGGGAGGAAATGGTTGATGATCGCCGCCGGAATGGCGGCGGCTAACATACAGCCCATCAACGGGAGGAGTTCCGCAGGCTCGCCATGCTCCATCACCGTGATGATGACACCCAGAACGGCTGCTCCAAGGACTAAGTCCAGTAGCATGCTTGCTGTCCTCTTGATGAAACAGGTGTTATCGGGAAAGGCGTGTCCTGTCCGTGTTGCCTCGCGGTGGGCGTGGAGGCCGGGACGGCAATGGCCTCACAGACAGGCCGGGAACTGCCCCACAGAAGAGTGGTTGAGGCCGCTGTTGTGATCACCCCTTTGAGGACGTGCAATCGGTGAATCGCCCATCGGGCGCCAGGCCATAACGGCTGCCCGGTCTCTAGGATGCAGCCTCCGCCACGCGCGCAAGAAAAAGCCACGGCCTGGCAGGCCGTGGCTCGCGGTGCATAAGGAATGGATTGGCAGCAAATCGGCCCAGCGGAGCAGGGGAGTCCGCCTGGTCTCGCTCAGGACCGACAGGCGACGCCGCTCAGGGCCTCCCCTTACCAGCACCAGCCGTGGTGGTGATGGTGGTGATGATAGTGGAACCGGGGCCGCGGGGCGTAGTGGTAGTGGTAATACACGGGGTACGGGTACACCGGGGCCGGGTAGTAGTACACCGGAGGCGGCGGGGCGAAAAAGCCCAGGCCAATGTGGACGTCGGCGCGGGCTTCCTCGGGGGTGGTCAGGCCCCAAGCTGCCGCCACCAGCCCTGCCAGCAGGGCCACCTTGCGGAACCGTTTCATCGTGAAACTCCTTTTCCAACGATCCATCGAAGCTGCGTGGAATACCAGCTTGCCGCCGCTTCGCCAGCGGCCAGGTCCCCCTTACGCATTCATCGGACAACCGGTCCGAACTTCGGCAGCGCAGGCACGCGCCAGGCCAGGTTCCGCGACAACCTGATTTGCCCGCCGTAGACGGCGTTCTCGCCGCGACTGCGTAAGCCATCTGCGGCAGGTACTTAGCAGGTCGCGCCAGGCGGAGCAAGAGTGAGAACCCGCTGCGGTCGCAAGTGTCGTCGCCCTGACAACACCCCGCCGAGCCGTTCGCTGCTACAGCACCGATAGCATCCGGCGTCGCTTTTACCAGAGCTGACATCTCATCGTGCGCCGCGGGCACCCCCCGGCCGGGATCGAAGCGCAACGGCCGCGGTTCGTTGACCCGGTCAGGCGAGCGGCTGATACTAGCTTCCCCCGGCGATGGCTCGGCGTGGCGCATGTTAAAGAACCCACGCCTGCGGTCCGCTTTCCGTTGCTCGTTGTTGCTTGCTGGTAGCGCACGATGAACCAGATCCTTCGCGCAGTGTGCAGACTCGACGTTCTGGTACACCTGGCCCATCGACCGCTTGGGCCGGCCACGCCCACGGCCGCGATACCACCGCTGAGCCTGATCGTGGCTGTGCTGACGCTCTTGGCCGGCTCCACCGCCCAGGCGGAAGCACCACGGCGGCCCAACGTGCTGGTGATCCTCACCGATGACCAGGGCTGGGGCGATTTGAGCCTCAATGGCAACGTCAACCTGGCCACGCCGCACATTGATTCATTGGCCCGCGACGGCGCGATGTTCGAGCGGTTCTACGTGTGCCCGGTCTGTTCGCCGACACGCGCGGAGTTCTTGACGGGTCGTTACCACGTCCGCGGCGGCGTGTTCAGCACCTCGACCGGCGGCGAGCGGCTGGACCTCGACGAAACGACGATCGCCCAGGTCTTCAAGGCGGCCGGTTATGCCACGGGGGCCTTCGGCAAGTGGCACAACGGCACGCAGTATCCTTACCACCCCAACGCCCGGGGCTTCGACGAGTTCTACGGCTTCTGCTCCGGCCACTGGGGCGACTACTTCTCTCCCCAGTTGGAACACAACGGCCGCCTGGTGCGGGGCGAAGGTTACGTGACCGACGACTTCACCAATCGGGCCATCGCCTTCATCGAGCAGCATCGCGACCGGCCGTTCTTTTGCTATGTGCCGTACAACACGCCCCACTCGCCAATGCAGGTGCCGGATCGCTTCTATCAGAAGTTCGCCGATAACCCGATCAAGCTCCGGTATCACGAGCCCGACCAGGAAGACCTGGCAATGACCCGGGCGGCGCTGGCGATGTGCGAGAACATCGACTGGAACGTGGGCCGGCTCTTGACCAAGCTCGACGAACTGAACCTGGTTGAGCACACCATCGTGGTGTTCTTCTGCGATAACGGTCCCAACAGCTTTCGCTACAACGGCGGCATGCGCGGCCGCAAGGGTTCCACCGACGAAGGCGGCGTCCGTTCGCCGCTCTTGGTGCGGTGGCCGGGCAAGATTGCCCCGGGCACACGCATCGAACCGATCGCCGCCGCCATTGATTTGTTGCCGACGTTGACGGCGCTGGCCGGCGTCCCGGCTGCGACGCAGAAGCCGCTGGATGGCGTGGACCTGTCGCCGCTGCTGCGGGGCAAGCAGACGGCCGTCGAGGAGCGGATGATTTTTTCGCACTGGAACGGCCGCGTGAGCGTGCGCACGCAGCGGTACCGGCTGGATGATGCCGGCCGGTTGTACGACATGCAGCGTGACCCGGGCCAGCAGCGCGACATCGCGGCCGAGGAGCCCGAGGTTGCGGAGCGGTTACGGCAGGCGGTGCAGGCGTGGCGGCGCGACGTGCTTTCCGAATTGGACCGAACGCTGCGGCCGTTCCCGGTGGGCTATCGCGAGTTTCCGCAGACGCTCTTGCCGGCACGCGATGGCGTGCCGGACGGAAACGTCCGGCGTAGTGCCCGGGCGCCGAACTGCTCATTCTTTACCCGGTGGACCAGCCCCGAGGATCGCATCACCTGGGATATTGAGGTGGCGACCGCGGGCCGCTACGAAGTGACCGTGCACTATGCGTGCCCTGCCGAGGACGTTGGCTCCACCATTGAGCTTTCGTTCGGTGATCGCCGCTTGCAGGCCAAAGTGACGGAAGCCCACGATCCGCCGCTGGAAGGAGCCAGCGATGATCGCGTACCCCGCCGCGGCGAATCGTATGTGAAAGATTTCAAACCCTGGACCTTGGGGCAGATCGAACTGCCGCGGGGCAGGGGACAACTGACGCTGCGTGCCCTTGAAGTTCCCGGCCGCAGCGTGATGGAGGTCCGCTACGTGGTGCTGAAGCTGCTGGACAGCTCCGCCGATTGACGTGGCATTTCCAACAGGAGGCAATCGCGACCATGCGAAGTAGCTCGCTCCGTTTGGCCGTCTGTGCTGCCGCATTGGTGTACCTGGCCGGCTGCGATGCGCCCCACTCCGATGAACGCCGTGCCGATACGCCAGCTCAGGCAAGTCAGGCCGCCGGCGAAGAGAAGCCCACTGCCAAGGAAGCCAGTGAACACCCATCCGCCGCCACGTTCCCGCAAGGGAAGCTGATCGACCTTACGCATCCGTTCAACGAACAGACGATCTATCGGCCCACGGAGTCTGAAGGTTTCCGCCTTCACCGCGGGCCGGCCGGATTTACCGAGCGCGGCTATTACTACTCGGCCATCCGTTTCACGACAGCCGAGCATGGCGGCACGCATCTCGACGCGCCGATCCACTTCTACAAGGACCGCCCCAGCGCCGATCAGGTACCACTTTCCAAGTTGTTGGGCGAGGGCGTGGTGATCGATGTAACGGCCGCCTGCCGCGAAAATCCCGATTACCTGGTGACGGTAGCCGACCTGCGCGACTGGGAAGTGCGGCATGGCCGGCAACTGGTCGACGTGATCGTATTGATCCGCACCGGCTATGCCCGGTATTGGCCCGATCGCGAGAAATACTTGGGCACCAAGGCCACCGGCGAAGAAGCCCTAAGCCAACTGCATTTCCCTGGCCTGGATCCGGACGCCGCGCGTTGGCTCGTGGAGCATCGTGCGATCAAGGCCATCGGCATCGACACGGCCAGCATCGACTACGGACAATCCACGCATTTTCCAAGTCACGTGCTCTTGTGCGAGCACCAGGTGCCGATCTTTGAGAACGTAGGCGATATGTCATCATTGCCGGAGTCCGGCTTCGACGTGATTGCCTTGCCGATGAAGATTGAAGGCGGCTCCGGCGGCCCGCTACGGATCATCGCCATCGTGCCGGAGAAGCATTAACCGGGCGTGCCAACCCCGGTGCCACGGCTCTGTGAACACGGTGCCACGGCTCTGCGAGCCGTGCGTGTTAGTCGGCCGAGTTATGAATGATGCACGTATTGTATCAACTCGTACTCTATCAATACGTGTGCCCGATTCATGGTCCGCACAGCCGCCCCTACTGCGCTTTGGTGAGCGATTTCAGATAGGCGTACAAGTCTGCCAGGTCCTGGTCCGTCAGGTCGTTCAATAAACCCGTAGGCATCAGCGATTGGCTGCTGGGCTGCATCAGCAGAAGTTCCTCACCGGTGATGCGGACCGTGGTGTCGGGGCTGATTTGCAGGAGCGTGCCGTCGGGCGATTCGTACACCACCATGCCCAGGTAGGTTTTGCCGCTGCGCGTGGTGACCATCGTGGTCCGATACAGCGGAGCCACTTCGCGCGACGGTTCAATGATCGCCGCAAACAAGTCTTCGCGCGAGAACCGGCCGGCGGCCCCGGCCAAGTCGGGGCCCAGGCGACTGCCGCCCTGGTGGCAGCGGTGGCAGGCCTTCTTCTGGAATACGGCCAGGCCGCGGTGAACGTCGCCGGTGGCAAAGTCGATCTGTTCCAGCCGCTGCTGCCAATCCTGGCCGTCTTGCGCGGTCAGTTGGTTGTACTGTGCTGCCGCCTCGGCGTGTTCCTTGGCGAACCAGTCGAACCAGCCTTGATATGTCTGGCGCGGATCGGTGGAGGCCGCATCGGCCACCATCAGGTTCACGCCGGTGAGCTTTTGGAGCAGTTGCACCAGCGCGATGCGTTCGGCCTGGCGGCCCTGCTGCTCGCAGGCCAGCTTCAACTGCCGCAGCACGTGCATGATCTCGGCCACGTCGCCCGAGGGCTCAAGCTGCCCCAGCGCAGCGGCGGCCGCGGCCACGACTTCGCCTTGAGGGCTACCCAGTGCCTCGAACAAGCGAGCCCGATCCGCTTCTTGAGGTTGCCGGGCCAGCACCAGGGCGATGGCGTCGCGCAGGCCGTAATCGAACCACTGCGCACGCAGGCGATCCCAGGCTTCCTCAGGCGGCAGTTGACCGACGATCCGCACCAGCTCCGAGGTCCAGAACGGCGTTTCTTCGTCGGCGTTATCGGCTGCCGCCAACAGCTTACGCGCGGCCTGTTGGGCCAGTTCGCCCTGGAGCTTCGTAGCAAACAGGCTGTGCTCGGCTACGGCGGCAAAGCGGGGTGACCGCACCACCGCTTCCGGCAGTTGCGGATCGGCCTGGCACAGATGGCTGAACACTTCTTCTACCCGAGCTGGCCAGTTGCGGCTGGGCGTCTGCTGCCGCGCGGCGAGTTTCAGGTGGAGCGACACCAGTGCCTCGGCCGTGGCCTGGGTGACGGCTTTGCCGCGCTTGCCCGGCAGGCGGGAAAGCACGATCAGGTAATGGATATCGTCTGTCGGTTCGCTGTCGGCCGTCCACTGGGCAGCGATCGCGCGGCGCAGCGAGCCGCTGTTGGCCTGAAGCATGCCCAGAAGCCGGGCCAGTTCGCGGTTCACTTCGGCTGACGCGGTCGGGAACGACTGCGCCAAGTACCGTCCGGCTTGTCGCCGCGCCTTGTGGCTCAACCGCTTCAGTGCCGCGGCATGGTAGCCGGCATAGACCTCGGCCATGCCTTGGTCAATGCGCATGTCGCCCAGCGCCTTTTGCATCGCGCGGAGCACTTCCAGTTGGATGAGTTCATCTCCCTGGGCCGTGGCTTCGTCCCATACCTGGATGGCCTGGGCAAAGAACGCATCGGCCGGGTTCGCTTCCTCGCGCTCCAGCCACAGCCGCAATGCCATGCTGCGTTCGGCCAGCGTGGTCTCGGGCGGCGTGATGCCCATCCGGTCGGCGGCCAGGGCACAGGCACTGCGGACGTAGCGGTTGCGGCTGTTGAGCCCTTGCTGCCAGGCAAAGCGGGCCAGGCAGTCCGAAGGATCGCGCATGCCGCACACCTGCGTGCCCCAGCGGGCTACGCTCTCCCAGGCGGCGCGTTCGACCAGGGCGTCGTCGTTGGCCGTGAGCCTGGCCAACAGCTCAGCGGCTTCGTCGCTGGGATCGTCCAGTCCCAGCGCCCAGGCAATGCGGGCTTGCACCGTCGCCGGCACACCGCGCTGCAATGCCGCCTGCGCCGCTTCTACCGGCAGCCGGCCAAACACGTCGACGAGCACTTCGACTGCGCGGCAGCGGACTGCTTCGCTGGGATGCTCAAGCATCGCCGCCACGAAAGCCTCGGGGCCAAGCTGCCGCGCCAGCGGTTCCCAGCGTGCCCGGCTCCAGGCGGCCAACGGTTGATCAGCCAGCAGCACTTCGTCCACGGGGGAAGGCGCAGCCACCGGGCCGTTGTCGGTCGGTTGCGAATGCCGGTTCGCGGCATCGCCGACGTACCGAATCCGGAACACGCCGCCAGCCGTACCGCGTCCGCCGATGGCCACAAACAGATCGCCGTCCGGGCCAACGTCCAGATCGACCGGGGCAAAGCCGATATCGCCGGCGGTTTGCAGGAACACTTCGGCCGTGGTTTGCAGCGAGGCTCCCTGCGGTGCCAGCGGGCAGTAGTAGACACGGCCCAGTGTCCAGCAGCAGCAGAACAGGCCGCCGCGATACTTGGGAGGAAACTGTCGATGCCGGTAAACCTTGGCTCCGGTGGGCGAGCCGCGGCCAAATTCGACCAGCCGCGGAACGTTGTCATAGAACGACGCGGGCCGGTTCCAGCTCCGTTGCCAGCCTGACTCGAGCCAGCCGTGCTCCATGCCGGTGGCCACGTCGAACAATCGGGTGGGCGTGTACCACGGCAGATGATGATCGCGTTCGCCGTCGGAGTCGACAATCAGCAGATGCCCTTGTGGGCTGAAGTCCAGGTCATAAGGATTGCGGAAGCCGTGGGCGATGACTTCCATCTGCCGGCCATCACGCGAGAGCCGTAGCACGCCGCCGCACTTGGGAACCTTGATCGGCGAGTAAGGGCTGGTTACGTGTTGGGGACCCAGGCCGGCGTCGTTACCGCACACCTGGTAGATGAAACCATCGGGGCCCTGTACCAGCCCATTGGCTCCGTGCTCCGGATGGCGGAGCGAAGTCAGTTTTTCGCGGCGATTGTAAACGCCGTCGCCATCGGGATCGGTCAGCCGAGCCAGGCTGTTGTCGCCGTTGCAGATCAAGGCGTCGTCGACGAACAGCAGGCTGTGGGCTCCGCTGCCGGGATAGGTCGAAAGCACTTGAGCCGTATCGGCCACGCCGTCGCCATCGGTATCCAGGAGCCGCTTGATGTAGCCGGGCCCCGACACCACCACGTGGCCTTCGCGATCGGTGGTGAGCGAGAAGATGTTGTGGGCCAGGTCGTCGCCTGCGTACCGCGTGGCGACAAAGCCCGGCGGCACATGCAGCGGCACACGCTGTTCTTCAGCGGTAACGGAGGCCTGCGGCTTAGCGGTTTGCGCGGCAGCCGGTTTGTCCGGGGCGGGGGCCGCCACCGGACGGGAGGAATCTTCGCCGGCTGCCAAGAAACCACCCCAGCACACCAAGATCCAAGCCAAACTCAGAGACCAACCAAAGCGGACCGCGGGCGCGATACGCGACAGGGATAGGCCCGGCGCCGTGGCGTGCTGGTGAACGAGGTTCATCGGCAGGCTGGGGAAGCGGTAAACGGGAGGGACGGCACGGCGGACCAAAAAACAAACGCCGCCTGGTTAGCGGTTGCACGCGGAGGTTCGCGACCGCCGTCTCTTAGGAGGGCAGCGCAATCCGGGATGGACCGTGCCATAAGGTGTGCGTCCATCGTGCAGGACCGGCTGCCGCTGGCGGGGCAGCAGCCCACGGTAGGTTCCAGACTACCGAAAGCTACGGCGTTTGGCGAATCTTTTTAGCTCGCTCGAGGGGGGGCGAGCCGCAGGGCGGCAGCGTTTTTGCCAGCCTGGTAAGGCTCGCGGGGGTCGCCAACTTTGCGCCACGAGCCATGCCGATACGGGCCACAGGGCAGGGGGGCCGGCGGCGAAGTCGAATATGTTCAGCGGAGGACCGGATCGGAAGCCTTTAGCGTTTCGACCGGGTCGAACCACCATTGGCCATCGGAGGCCACCCAGTACTGCTCGTGTTGCCGGGTGCCGATGAACGGCGACCGCATGGTCACGCGGAATACGCGTTGATCGCCTGACTCGTTTAGCAGCTCAACGTCGATTTCGACGGTGTCGCCCTTGGGACGCACCTTGTCAATGATGGAAGGGAAGTGGCGAATCCGCCAACGGTCGAACTCCACTTGGGCCACGTCGTCGTCGAGGACGTAATTTTCGCAGTCCTTCCAGCGGCCGGTCAGGCAGGTGGCGGTGAACTGGCTGACCCGGCCGCTGGGCGAGCTGCCTGCCGCGATCGTCCACCACGCGGCAGCTACGATTACCGCTACGGCCGCTGCGCCGGCGGCGATGATCCTTCGCTGTTTCGCGGGCGGCGCTGCCTGAGGCAACCCCCGGACCGCGGCTTGGTCTTTCAGTTTCTGCTCCACCGCGGCGGCGTTTTGGGCACGCCGCATCTTGGCGACTTCGTCGGCCCCGTGCAGTTGGTTGTCGGGGCCCATCACCAGTTGCAGTTTGCAAACGCCGCACGCCGCCTTGCGGACGTTGAACAGCTTGGGAATGGAGCCGGTTTGGCCGCAGCGAGGGCACGAGAACTTGATCTGCGGCAGTTCCTCCTCGGTCAGGATCTGGCCGTTGCGGTCGAGGAGAAACTGACACTGGCACTTAGGGCAGCGCATGCCCCGCCGGAGTTTCTTCCATTGCGTCCAGCCGCTATGCCCACACTGCGGGCACGAAAGCGATACGTTCCAATCGATGTCACGGACGCCGGTCGTCGGCGGCGGCAGTAACGACTCGGACGACGGATCACCTGGCGTAACGGGGGTCGTGCTCATACCTGGCATACCGCGACAGGAAGGTGTGGATGGGGGCAGGCACCAAACGGGTATCCGGCTCAGCGCAGGGGCACGCCGAGACGGATACCCGCGGGCAACGTTGCGATCGTCCACGTTCCGGTCGTGCGACGGTTCACGTGAGCGAGCCGTTGCGACCGGGGGGCGGATCAATAGTCGGAGTCGCTGATGGCTTCGCCGCCGGCGCGCGTGGTCAGCGAAGCCAGCACCCACAACGCGACTTTGTCGGAGATGAAGCGAACCGAGCTGTCGGCGAAGGCGAACTGCGCCCCGCCGTCGTGGAAGCTGTAGTACAGATGCCCCCACTCGTTGGAGTTGTTGATCTTCATCTTGCCGGGGATCGGACCCAAGCTGCCGGAGCTGCCGCACCAGTTGATGCGCTGACCGATCGGGTACGAACTGTCGTTGGTGGCCCAGGCACCGCCGCGGGCACGTGCACAGGTGGGCGAGCCCTTTTCGGCGTCGGCGGGCGTCATAATGCGGCCACGCCATACGTCCTCGCGGCCGGCACACTCGCCCAGGAGGATCGTGTTGGTGGTGCCGTCGGTCACGCCAGCCAGGGTGGGATACCGCGGCCGGGTCGAAGCCAGCGTGATGCGCGGATCGCCTTCAATCGTGCTCGTCCACGAAGGCATCGTGCCGGCTCCAAACGGCTGAAGCACGCCCGAGAGCACCACGTTGCTGCTGGCGGTGGTGCCGGGCGGAAACTCCGGGAACGGAGCCCCCAGCGGCGGCGCGGCCGGCAGCTCGTTCAAGATGGCCGAGTGTACGCCCTCGGGCGTGAAGTAGTCGCCCGCCGCGCCGATCTTATGGCCCACCTTGGGATCGCTCTTGAACTGCGTGCGTTCCTGGATCGGCGACGAGGGGCACATCATTACGGCCAGGAACTTCTGCACGGTGATGCCGTTGGGAACCGCGTGGCCGCTGGGATCGGGCTCAAACATCGTCGGATTGTCCGGGTCCGGATCGTTGGGATGTACCCGATAGTCGCTCCAGGTCCGCCACCAGTCCTGGCCCAGGTCGTAGTTCACGTCGCTGACGATGTTCTCTTGTTCCAGGAACGGCAGCAGGTCGGGCACCCAGCTTCGGGCAGCCCCGTCGGCTTCAACCCGCTTGGAAAACGGCAAATGGTTGTTGGCGCTGCTGTAGGTATGAAACGCCAAGGCAAGCTGCCGCATGTTGTTCAAGCAGGAGGTGCGGTTGGCGGTTTCGCGCGCTGACTGAACGGCCGGCAGCAGCAGCGCCACGAGTAGAGCGATGATGCCCATCACCACGAGCAGTTCAACCAGGGTAAAACCGCGGCGAGCATGACCGCGCGACGCAGTAAGCGGAAAGTCGGGAGCGGGTCGCATCCTGGGTACCTCGTGCGGGAAGGTGAGAGAAACGCATACGCCGCCGCTACCAGGCGCGGCATGCGAGAGGCTGTGGGATGGAGTCGTGTTGGCTACGGAGCCGCAAGTGCGCAGGCGGCAAAGGCTTGTCTCTGGCAAGCGCCAAGGTTCCGCCGTGCCTATGCAACGGTGGTGCCACAGTTACTCAGAAAGCCGTCGGCGCGTTGTAACCCTTGCTAAACACTCAGAATAGGGGTGTCGTTCGCCCGTCGCTCACGTGTGGCGGGCATCAGGTGCGCGGTGAAGCCTTCGCCGCCGGCGACCAAAATTTGTCCGCTGCCTGGGCCTGCGAAGACAGGTGCTCTCGCTGGGCCAGGAAGGCTGGGCAGTCTGCCGCGCTTTGCGGCTGGGGCTCGGAATGCCTGCCGCGATCGCGTACCATGACGTGCGAAAAGCCGGCGACCGGTTGGTATGCGATGCAGCGCCGGTTGCCCTGGTTCACGACCGCTTCGTTCCCTTGCACCTGCGAGAAGAACCGCTCATGCCCGACTTGTTGGTTCGCAGCATCGTCAAGGAATATCCCACGCGTGGCGAGCCGCTGCGCGTGTTGCGCGGGGTGTCATTTGAGATGTCGGCCGGCGAGAACCTGGCCATCGTCGGCCCCAGCGGCTGCGGCAAGAGCACGCTGCTGCACATTCTGGGCACGCTCGAGCAGCCGACTTCGGGCACGGTCGAACTCGGCGGCGTGAACCCGTTTACGCTTTCCGAGCCTGAGCTGGCGCGGTTCCGCCACGAGAAGATCGGCTTCATCTTCCAGGACCATCACCTGTTGCCGCAGTGCAGCGTGCTTGAGAACGTGCTGATCCCCACGCTGGCCCTGGGCGGTACCACCGAGCAGGATATCGAGCGAGCCCACATGCTGCTGGAACGCGTGGGGCTGGCCCAGCGGTTGAACCATCACCCGGCCGAGATCTCCGGCGGCGAACGTCAGCGGGTCGCCATCGCCCGGGCTTTGATCGCCAAGCCGGTGCTGCTCTTGGCCGACGAACCGACCGGCAATCTGGACCGAAGCACGGCCGAGTCGGTCGCCAGCCTGCTCTTGGAACTTCAGCAGCAGGAACAAACGATGCTGGTTTGTGTGACGCACAGCACGGCGTTGGCCGAACGACTCCAGCAGCAGATGGAATTGGACGGCGGTTTGCTGCAAAAACTGGCGGCTTAAGGCTGGTTTTTCACGCGACCCGCTTGCCGGGGGCTTGTCACCCGGCAAGCTGCACGGACATGCTGTGGGCTACTGGTTATGCCCATGTGAGCGCGTCTTGAGTCTCCGTCGCCCGGATGTTTGCATCCGGTGAATGGACTTCATCCCCGGCTGGGGGCGATCGCGTCGGCTCGAGCCCTCCAATGCGCGCCGCGTCAAGAGGTGGCCTGCAAGCAACCACCTTCTGGTTTGCAGCCCGGCCAATTGAGGTGTGCTGTGCGCTTTGTCGCGCTTGCGGCCTCATTCTTCACGCCGCAACGGTCTTTCCCGTCTGGTTTTACCGCGAAAAATCTCGCCTGCCTTGACATGTAACCAAATGGTTACATAATGCAGGCGCACTTGGGTGGTACTCATCCTTGGCATGGAATCGGCCGCCGTGAGCTGCCGGCCGCTGAGGCAGCTCCGTGAGGTCTTTGCTGTCAGTGTCGGGCTTGTTGGTTTCTGTCGCCCAAGGTGCGCGGCCGTCTCGAACCCTCCATGCATTGCCAACGATCAGAAGGAAAGCCACGATGGAAAAGCCGCAGTTTGTCTACTCGGTTTACATTGCTTCCACGCCGGAAAAGGTCTGGGAGGCGATCACCCAGGGGGATTTCACCGAGCAATACTGGCGGGGATCGCGGATTGAGTCCAACTGGCAGGTGGGCTCGCCGGTGAAACTCACCTCGGGCAACGCCGTGGTGTGGACCGGCGAAGTGCTGGAATGCGAGCCGCCACGCCGCCTGGTGTATACGTTCCTGGGGCCTTGGCTCCAGCAGGAGCATCCCTCGCGGGTGCGGTTTGAGATCGAAGAACGTGAATCGCTCGTCAAGCTCACGGTGATCCACGACCAGCTCACCGAAACTGGCCTCAAGAACCTGACCGGTTGGCCGCTGATCCTGTGCAGCCTGAAGAGCTTCTTGGAGTCCGGGCGTGGGCTATCGTTCAAGAACTACTTCTGAACACGTTCGCCGGATTCTGCGCTTGCGGCCTGTGACGCCGGCGGGGTCGCAAGTGCGAATCGCGGCGCAAGGTGTTGATTGATGGATGCTGTTTTCAAAGCGTTGGCCGACCCCACGCGCCGCGAACTGCTGGATCGCCTATTTGAGAACAACGGACAGACGCTGGGCGAGTTGTGCCAGCGGCTCACTATGACGCGCCAGGCGGTGATGAAGCACCTGCGGATTCTGGAAGAGGCCAACCTGGTGGTCACCATCTGGCGCGGCCGCGAGAAGCTCCACTATCTGAACCCCGTGCCCATCCACGAGATCAGCCAGCGCTGGATCAACAAGTTCGAGCGGCAACACCTCGACGCCCTGACGGAGCTCAAGCAGGTCTTGGAAAAGCAGCCGAAGGACAACTAGTCAGTACTGTTACTGAATGGACAATGGCGCGGGGCACAACGCGTGAGTGCCCCGTTCGATCTCGCCGCCCCCAACACTCGTTATCTGGGCAACGGCAGTTTGGATTAGGTGTTGACGTTAGTTTCTACCTGCACGCCAATCTGAGTTGCAATTGGTGTGTATAGGTCGACATCTTCCGCATCCGTCTCGATGCTCACGATGAGCGCATACCGAGCTTGCCGATTCCAACGATTCAGATGCGGACGTTCCTTCCACCATCCGGTGACCGGAAAGACAGCGATCATTCCACATTCTGCCAGCTCAGCTGCGTTTCCGCTCCAAGTATCGGAATGTACCGAACCCTTACGCCGTAGCCTGTCACCGAGTTTCCAGTTTCGGGCATCTGTGCCGTAATCAGCGTTTTCATTTTCGTCCCTTGCGGCTTTGTTGATCCGCTTAAGGAACACCTCATCGGTCTCCAACGGACGCTTCACGTCGAAACGAAGGCCGTGCGACTGGTATCGGTGCTTCCGCGTCCGTCCCCACCTACCAGGACTTGGTTCGATAAAGTACGACAATGTGACTCGCATCCTCACTTCGCGTTCCCCCAAGCCCTGCAACACAGCAGTCGGCCACGGCAACGAGTGAAGATGCATGTCCTTTGTTCTTACGTTCTCTCCTTCTGCCTTGTGGAATGGCTGGAGTGATCCCTGGACAATTAGCGTCGCTGCATTTGAAGCACTCCAGAGCGCCCGTTGAAGGTTCGGGACGCCAAACCCATAACAGCGAAGGCGGTTATGCCGCTCATCTTCGGTGAATTCATTAAGCATGGCGTCAGTCCACTGCGCCGAATGTACGAGAAGGCCGCGGACGGTTTCGGGCCACAGCTCGGGATAACGAGCCCAGATGATCGCTGCGTATCGCGCGGCAAGAGCTGCTGCAGCACTGGTATCGGCAGTGGTTGTCAGCAGCCCGCCATTTGGACTGACTCGTGTGGTAAGTAGAGACAGGTCGTCCACAAAGTCCGCGCGGCCAGTATCCGGATCGATGGCGTTGTTGCCGCCTTCCATTACGATATCAGGTTTAATCGGCCATGATCTGTCCGCCCAGATCATCGATGTACGGCTACTGGGACTGAGCCGCCCTGGGGACGCGATCGGTTCCCATCCTTCGTAGTTGGCCTGCTGGATCGTTCCAAGATGCGTCGAGGCACCAACGGTTAGTGCGTTCCAGGCCTGCCCTGGATCTTCAATCCCCAGCACTTGATTCCGATCTGGGTATTCATGCCTCACTTCGAGCGGAACATTGCCAGCTGAAACGATCATCAACCGGCGCTGGCCATGTGGTTCTTCAGCAGCTGAGCAGATTTGGTCAAGAGCAGCGGACCACGACGATGGATAGCCCTGATCTCGACTGTCAGATGTGACCGTTAGGCAGAAGACGCGACGAAATCGTTCCGGTGCCGCAATCTCGGCTCGTGATGCAGCTTGTGCGGTCAGTTCTCCATAGAGTTCCGGATCATTCTGTCCAGAATTTGGCAGAATCTTGACCGATTCCAAGCGATGCTGCAGCACCACCGGACCGTCTTCATTGAGCAATGAGGTGAGGCATCCGTATAAGCTCAGGCCTGCCATTTCAGTTCCGTGGCCGTCGTGGTCCGTCGGTGGCCAGCCTGGTTCCACGGACAAGAGATGTTCCTGTTGAAGCGCCAATTCAAGAAGCGGATGAGCCCGGTTTACGCCGGTGTCCAAATGGCAAACTGCGGGGGCGTCAGGCGGCGGTGGCTGAATACGCGGCCTAACTGCTTCCACAAACTCCGCTTGCCCCCATGGAGGTAAGGCAAGAAATTCCCCTGGTAGGATCTTTGCGGATCGCAGCTCGGCCAGGAGATCGAATATGTTCTCAACTTGCAACAATTGTTCGCGTGTCGCCTGAGCGAGTAGAACACGCCGTTCTGGGAAGCGTAACTCGCGTGGCCCTACCAGGATGCCGGCTTTCCGTGCGCGCTGACGGAATTCTTCGACTACGTCGTGAGGATTGGTAGCATCTCGAAGCCATATTTCCCACCAAATCGGAGTTCCATTTTTGGGAAATTTAGCCGCATCGGTCCAAAACGACTTTAGAGATGCTAGCCGTATGGCGTTGATGCTCTCAACAAGCATCCAATACTTGGGTTTGCCGGACTTAGAAAGGGTTTTCCTGGTATAATCTTCAAATTTGCGTACGAATATCCCGACTTTCCCATCAGGTACGAACACCGTACCATACATCACATTATCGATAGTTCGGGCGTTTCGTAATTCAATTCCGCTTCGTCGAATCTCAAGTCCCTGCAGATGTAATTTGAATCCGGGATCGCTACTGAATTCCAGAACAACGCCTTTGGGGCGTTGCTCACGCGAGATCGATGCATGTGTTTCTTCGGCCGACCGAATATCGCCAATTAGCTTATTGGCGTGGACGACACGATCATCCCGCGGCGGCACTTTGAAATCGCCGCCACGAACCGATCTGGGGTAAGAGTACTGCTCAGTGGTTGCGGTATTGGCTGGAAAAAGGTGTCGGAGAGTCGCCATGAAAATCACTCGTCGAGGCAACAATTGTGGTCATCAACCCTGT